>TARA_R110001583_G_scaffold16155_1_pt1 | contig 24927 bp, 18 predicted proteins | sample TARA_R110001583 | Tara Oceans TARA_R110001583 (sample SAMEA4398432) | marine metagenome | biome: Polar Biome; feature: [MES] marine water layer (ENVO:01000295) within the mesopelagic zone...; material: water (ENVO:00002006), including particulate matter (ENVO:01000060) such as...... | reverse complement strand
CTGAGAATAAGATAAAAAACACAAACAAATAATAAAAGCTGTTCCAAAGATTTTTTTCATTTTAATAAATTTAATTATGACAATATTAATTCCTAATCTACGAAATAATAATACCTAATAAAGAATTTATTTGATAAATAAATAGAATCAACATTAGATATAAATAAGCAGAGAGGGAAATATTAAACCGCGAATATAAAACCTTATATTCGCGGTCTGTCTTTATACAAGAATTCGTAAGTCATTCAGGTTTAATGATTAGATACAATTGGAGAAATAGACTTTAAATGAAAAACAACAATTTCTTAATCGGCGTAGGTTTTGCCCTAATGGCAACGGCATTTTGGTCGGGTAATTTTGTTGTATCAAGAGGTCTTTCAGATAGCATTCATCCTATCAACCTGGCTTTTTACCGTTGGTTGCTGGCAACCTTATTATTTACGCCTTTTGCTATCAAATCTGTTAAAAAAGAATGGAACATCATAAAAAAGCAGCTACCCTATCTCTTTCTTACAGCACTATTGGGTGTTAGTACATTTAATACACTCATATATTTTGCAGGACGTTCTACAACGGCAGTAAATATGTCGCTGATAATGCTCACTTTCCCTATCTTTATTCTCCTTATCTCTATCTTATTTTTCAAAGAGAGATTAGGTTTTAAAAAGGTTTTGGGAATTGGCGTTGTATTATCTGGTGTTATTAGTATTGTTAGCCAAGGACAACCAACAAAACTATTGGATTTGACTTTAAACGAAGGAGATCCGCTCATGCTTTTTGCTGCTTTTATATTTGCTATACATAGCCATTTAATTAAGAACAAAGACAAGAAAATGAGCATCATCACCCTTCAGTATTCAACCTTTCTGATTGGGTCAATTATAATATTCCCTTTTCATCTTTGGGTCTCGAACCATAATCAGGAAGTCGTTTTCACTCTACCTATTCTTGGCTCAATTCTATATGTAGCCGTATGTGCTTCCCTAATTTCTTTTCTTTCGTGGAATAAAGCTATTGATAAAATTGGCGCTGTTTCTGCAGGAATGATATACTACTTACTACCCTTGTTTAGTGGTTTAGTTGCCTTTGTGCTTCTAGGAGAGAAATTGCACTTCTATCACCTTATAAGTGGGCTACTCATTGTTTCAGGAATCCTGATTATCAATCGCAAATCGAAAAATGCAATCAACAAGAAACCTAATAAATCCAAATAATTATGAATAACAAAAAGAAACTTGTTTTTTGAAACAGAAATAGTACAGAGGACCTACCCCCTCCTATCCATACCTAATTATAAGGACAATCTAAATACTTATGGTAAACGATATCCAACATCTCATAATTTTCATAATTAACAAATCAGGTATCATCCATTTAATAAAATAAAGTCTTATTTTTGAACTTTATTTTTGAGCAACAAATAGGTGTATTCATAAACAAATTAAAAACAAATGAAACGGTTAGCATTAATCATTTTAGGCCTTGCATTCGCAACGCTATTCATAAGCTCATGTTCTACAGACGAAACTAAACCCAGTTTTGATGAGTCATTAATTATTGGCAAATGGCAAAGTGGTACCTTATTCGAAAGATACGATTTAGATAAATCAGGTGCTACTTGGGATACTGCTGATGATGTAAAAGAAGAAGAAGCTCAGGAATTTACCTGGACTATAGACAAAGATCAGTTAGAGCAAATTCATATCATCGTAACTGGCGGTGTAGTTCCAAAAGTATACACCATTACGAATTTAACGGCATCAACAATGGAGTATAAAGACACTTTCGGAAAAATAGAATCATTTAGCAAATTATAGTAAAATGCAAATATTAAAAAAGGTTGGTAAAGCTTTACTGGTATTAGTTTTTGTATTGATAATAACTGCGGCAATAGCTTTGTGGTATATTTTTACACCAGAGAAATTAACGCCAATAGTTAATAAACAGGCAAAAGAATATTTAGTCTGCAATACGATGATCGAGAAAGTTGAACCTACTTTTTTTAGTACCTATCCGTTTTTTGGACTTGAGATCACTAAACTCTGTTTAACAGAGAATACGAATACCTCGAAAACGGATACGCTCTTATACACACCCAAATGCTTAGCTTCGGTTAATGTGATGTCGTATTTATTGGACGGCAATATAAAGCTTAACCCATTTCTTGTTGAAGATGGCTATTTGAATTTCAAAATAGACTCGCTTGGCCACTCTAATTTCGATATTTTAAAAAGCAGTTCCGATTCGTCAGAAGCTGAATATGAAGCATCATCATTTGGTGATATCGACATTAGTAATGTGGAATTTAAGAATTTTAATGCCAAGTATACGGATGAGTCAACATTTAGAAAGGCTGATATTAGCAACTTAAATGCTAAGCTCGAGCTTAAATACAGCAAAGAGAAACAGTATTTTGATTTGGATATGCAATTAAATAAATTGCTGTTTACAACATCCGATTCTATGGCTCTTTATGTTGAGGCTCAGAACTGTGATCTACAAATTAATTCTAAGGCTAAGAACAAGAATCTATTCAATTCCGATTTAAAGCTTGTTTGTAAGGCCATGTCGGTTTCTATGGCTGGTGATACACTTTTATCTCAGTTGAAATTTGACACACACTTACTTTTTAATACCAATCTATCTGAAAATTCTTATGATTTTAAGGAGGCTAAACTCCTAATTAACGATGAGCAAGCCATCTCATTTTATGGGTATGTAAACATGTTGAAAGATAATTCCATATCGACCGACATGTGCTACTCGACCAAGGCATTGAATATTGAAAAAATTTTAGCTCTTGTTCCTAAAGCCTATTCGGAGCCACTAAAAGATATAAGGGCTAAGGGTTACGCTAAAGTATCGGGATCGGTAACAGGGCTTATATCGGAGACAAGCACTCCCCTTTTAACAACACATATAGACTACTATCAGGGTGAAGTTAAATACACGGGTTATCCAAGTGTGAAAGATATTAAATTATCGATATCGACTAAGGTGGATCTGAATAAAAGCCAGAGTTCGAACATGACTATAAACAGTAGTTATGCCAAAATAGAGCACAGTTCGGTTTCTCTTAAAGGCGAAATTAGGAACATTTTGGAAACACCAGTCTACGATATCTATTCGAAAGGTGATTTTAACTTAGCCGATTTTAAATCGTTTATACCCAAAGATCAAAACATCAGTATTAAGGGCTCGCTTAATGGCAATTTGCATACTCGATTCTCTCAGTCTGATTTGGATAAAGAGGCTTATCACCGTATCTATTTAACTGGCGATTTCGAGACCCAAAATTTTCATGCAAGCTATAACGATAGTATAAAGGTGAACTTGGCTTCGGCAAAGCTTAAGCTTAATCTACCTAGCCAAAGCAGATTGGATAAAAACCTTAAGTTTGCAAACATCAGAATTGATGCACCAAACTTGAATATCAGCATGTCGCCTACTATGCGTGTGTCGACTGAAAACCTTGAGCTTTCTGTCGATATCAATCAGCTGACAAAAGGCGTTTCTGCGCCCATATCGTCCTGTCGTTTTAAATTTGATAACATTTATGCCATTGCCGATACTTTATCTGTTAGTGCCAATAATGCAAAGGGGCAATTTGAATATACTCCAACACGTAAAGCTAAACAAGAAATTGCTCTTATCAATTCTACACTTAATAGTCAAGAAATTGTTATCGCTAGCAAAGACTCTATTCTGTTTGATGCTAAAAAGCTATATGCCAAAACAAATCTGAAGTACGACGACTCGCAAAATAATCTTATCCTTAAATGGCAGCCCGAAGTGGCTATCAGTTTCTCCGATGCAATTTATGACTTAGGCGAACAGTTAAAGGGTGAGATTCCAAACATATCGTTTACACTTAATCCCGACACAATGGCGATTAAGAAAGCCGATTTAATTTTAGGTGATTCCGACTTTAGTCTTACTGGTAAACTTACCGACATCTCTAAGTATCTTAACAAGCAAGCCTTGCTTAAAGGGAACTTTAATTTGGTCTCTAAAAACATCGATATCTATGAGCTGATGGACATTTTTAGCGGCATGGGAAGTCAAGATTCAACTCTTGCTAGCAATGAAACTGTCACCTCTGAAGACGACCCATTTATGGTACCCAAAGGCGTCGAAATACGATTGAACACAACAATTGATCAGACTATCGTAAATGATAATATTATCGAAAATATTAAAGGTGGTCTAACCGTTAAAGATGGTACGCTTGTTCTGGACCAAATGGGTTTTACGAGTAGGGCAGCCAATATGCAGTTAACGGCAATGTACCGTTCGGACAGAAAAAATCACCTTTTTAGTGGCATCGACTTTCACCTTTTAGATATTGATGTTGCCGAACTCATTGCTCTGATTCCTTCTGTTGACACAATGATTCCAATGCTAAAATCATTCAAAGGAAAAGGCGAATTTCATTTAGCTGGAGAGACTTATCTTAAAAGCGATTATTCTCTTAAGCAATCTACAATTCGTGGTGCGGCGGCTTTCCAGGGACAGGAACTGACACTTATGGATACCGAAACATTCAACATGATTGCTAGTAAACTCCTGTTTAAGCAAAAAACTGAAAATGTTATAGATAGCCTTAGCGTTGAGATGACTCTCTTTAAAGATGAAATTGATTTATATCCTTTCCTTATTGTAATGGACAATTACAAAGCCGTTATTTCTGGTCGTCATAATACGGATAATCACTTTAATTATCACATATCGGTAACAGATACGCCATTACCAGTTAGATTGGGCTTAGATGTAAGCGGTACAATGGATGAATTGAAATATAAGCTTGTTCCTTGTCAATATAAACATCTTTACGATCCCAAAAGGCAAGGCGCACTGGAGGAGCAAACGCTACGTTTGAAAAAGCTGATTTCGGAATCGCTTAAGGAGAATGTTAAAGTGATTAAATAGAGTTCCATTTATTTACGACTCCCCCAGCATTAGCGTAATGCTGGGCTTAGTTTATACAAGTTAAATATAAAAATCCTGACAGGCTAAATTCTTGTCAGGATTTTTTTGTCTTATGACTGTTATACCCTTTTTGAAGCTAAGAGATCGTTTAGACGTGCATGCATTAAAATTAGAGCACAGTTTCGGTCTCTAGCTGCTTGCCATCTTCCTGAGCCTTTTTATCGAGAAATGTGCCATAAGCCATCCCGATAAGCATTCCCATTGGTAAACCTAAACCAATATAAGCCATACTCCCTAAACTGAATCCGAATAGAACACCTATAGGAAGCCCAAATGCAGCCATGCCTACAGATAACCACATAGTGCGATAATGTCCCTTGCATACAATTTTGAGTTCTTTCTCTAGCAATTGTAAAATATCATATTGACTCTTACACATCAGTTTCAATAAGTCTTTATCTGAACCTAAAAAAATATTAAGCGATTCAATCTTTTGATTAATTGAGCTTATTATTTCTGAATCTAGTCCCTTTTGTCTCAATTCTTCAAGTAGCTTTTCAAGAAAATAATATTGAGACATCAACTTTTTGTTCGCTTCTATATTCGATCTTCTTACGAGTTCTATTATTTGCATCATTTATTTCTCTCCTATCAAACCTTCAATCAGTTTAACTGAATCGGCTAGACATTTAGAACAAACATTTTTCTTAAGGTCCATATCCTTAAACTTCTTATCACCCTCATCGGTTGTGAAATCACAATCTAAAAGAGCTTTGCAATCAAGCGAACCATGCATGGCCTCAAAATCGACTGTAAACTTCTGAATCATTTCATTGGTTGCATTACGAGCTTCAATATTCTCGTAATGCTTTTGAGAATTATAAATCCCCAATGCCATAAAAGATCCTGTTACAGCTCCACAGGTTTTTTGAAGTTTTCCCATACCTCCACCAAAACCACTGGATACGGACAAGGCAAAGTTTGGATCGAATTTCAAATGATCGGCATAAGCCGTTAATATAGATTGAGCACAATTCATTCCATTATAAAATGAGTGTATCACTTTTTCTTCAATATCTTTCATCGCATTTACTTTATTAGTGATTCAATTTGCCGCGGATAAAGGTAAGCATATTCCTTACTTAGCAAAGAAAATAGGACTTTAGGTCCTCTTCTCATTTAAACTGACATGCTCTATTTCTTTAGTTTACTTTCATAAAGCTCGATCCACTCTTGCACACTCATTTTAGTAAGCAATTCACCTATCAATTCAAAGGGAATTTGATCTACCTTCTTAAAACGAAGGCATGATTTTCCCATATCAAGCTTTAAATTACAATGCTTGGGATATTCCGAAACAAACCATTCCTTAAGCTCTTGATTTGCATAAATTCCCATATGGTAAAAGGCCACAAAGTTCTTTTGTGATGCAATATTCATAAAAGGCAAAGGCAATTTTGTATCGCAATGATAACCGCTAGGATAAAGTGAGTGTGGCACCACATAACCTATCATACCATAACTCATGCATTCTTCAAAACCCTGTGGGAGATTCTTTAGAATCGTATTTCTCAATTTAGTAAAAGCAGCTTGCCTTTCTTCAGGGATTTGCTTAATATATTGCTCTGGATTATCAGCTTTTATTTGCATAAATGTAAATTCTAATTTGTAAAACACCCCTCTGCTTTCAGCATCTCCCCTAAAGGGGAGAATAAAACAATACACGATGTATTCATTTTCATTGACAATCTTAATTTATCATTTCGAATCTGCGTCAGAAATTAATCAAATAATATAAGTCTTTAAATCTAGTAAGAGTGCTTCATATAAAGGATTAAGGAATTCAGCAACACCTTCTTTTTTTTCTAATTCCCATGTGGTAGTCCATAATACAAATGAGGTATTATTCTCAGTAACAGGGAAAACGGTCAACTCTCCTACATATCCGATTACATTATCTTTTGAAGCTACTCCAGGTCCATCATCTATGCTATAACTAAACTTTTTAGCCTTATTATCAAATGATAATAAGGTTTCATAAAAACTATCATTTACAATTCTCTTAGCTCCAACTTCAAAAAAGGGTTTATCCCCTACAATTTCAACTTTAGTTATCACATTTCTGGCCCATGATAACTCATGAAAATTTCTCAACACATCCCATACTTTCTCAGCTGGGGCTTCGATCACGATTGAATTATAGCATCCCATTTTAAATAAGTTAATTGGTTGATAAAAATATATTTTGCGCTTAATGCTTTTTAGGCAGACCTTACTTTAACATCATTTTACACCTCCAAAATTAATTCCCGTTAAATCTGCCATCTCTTTTTTCCATGTTGTAATATCATTCTCATTAAACTGGTTCAGATGATGATGACCACATGCACGTGCCATAACTTTCATCAGTTCCGTTGAAGCTGAAAAGAAATTAGAAAGCTGTTTAGCCGATTTATTCACATCAATCAACTTACGTAATTCGGGCTTTTGAGTCGCGACGCCTGCCGGACAGTTATTCGTATGGCACATTCGAGCTGCAACGCAACCTATTGATTGAATTGCAGAGTTGGCCAATGCTACACCATCAGCACCTAAAGCCATCGCTTTAATGAAATCATCAGGAACACGAAGTCCTCCTGTTATAATCAAAGTCACATCTTTTCTGTTACGCTGATCGAGGTATTTACGAGCTCGTGCCAAAGCTGGAATCGTAGGCACTGAAATATTATTTCTAAAGATTAAAGGAGCAGCTCCTGTTCCACCACCACGGCCATCGAGAATAATATAATCGGCAGATGCATCGAGAGCAAATTGAATATCTTCCTCTATATGATTAGCCGAAAGTTTAAAACCTATAGGTATGCCACCGGTTATTTCACGAACCTTATCTGCAAAATTCTTAAAATCTTCAACCGTATGTAAATCATCAAAAGTTGGTGGCGAAACAGCTGGCGTCCCTTCCTCTAACTTACGAACCTTTGCGATTTTTCCGACTACCTTATTTCCAGGCAAGTGACCACCTGTTCCTGTCTTGGCTCCTTGTCCACCTTTAAAATGAAAAGCTTGTACTCGTTTCAGCTTGTCCCATTCAAAACCAAACTTAGCCGAGGCATATTCATAAAAATACTTGCTATTAGCCTCTTGTTCTTCATCAAGCATGCCACCTTCACCTGAGCAAATTCCTGTTCCCGCCAATTCTGCTCCTTTAGCTAGTGCAGTTTTCGCTTCTTCTGAAAGAGCACCAAAACTCATATCGGAAACAAAGAGTGGTATATCTAAACGTAAGGGCTTTTTAGCATTGGGACCAATAATTAATTCACTTGCAACTGGCACATCCTCCATTAAAGGCTTACTTGCCATTTGAGCGACCAATAGTTGAATGTCTTTCCACATTGGCAATTCAGGTCCAGGAACGCCCATGGCATCAACTTCACCATGATGTCCTACTTTGCTCAAACCATCACGAGCCAAAGCTTTGATATAGGCTAAAGTTGGTTCTTCTACAGTTGGTTCACCCAATGTCGATTTCTTTTCTTCAGGCTTCTTATTGGTATCCTCATCCTTTAAAGTCTTATGTGTACCGTCGCAGTAAGGTAGATTCTTACTCTGCTTACACATACATAAATAAGCTTCTCCTGTTTCTTCTGGATTAAAAAATAGAGGTTTAAAAGATGTGCTTTTATGAGATCCATCACAAAAGGGTTGCGATTTTGATTCGCCGCATGCACAAAAATACAAATCATCATCTTTCTGCAATTCAACAACTATAGGCTTCTTACCAGCTTGTTTAGGTTCGCTCATGGTATCAGGTTTTAAATTTGGATTACCCTTCAATTTAAAAACTTATTTCCAATAAGTAAGTATAACACATCTTGATTTTGAGCAATGTAAAAATTATGCATAGTTCTATCCTGTATCAGAAGTAGAGTTCTACAAACTGAATGAAAACGACTAGGATGGGAACGATTAAAATTACAAATCCAGATTTACTTTATAACATTCAGGATTCAGAACTATCCATTGATAAGAAACAAAAGAGCCACAATTTTTGAATTGTGACTCTTTGAAATTATAAAATTTAAAATATCCTCTCTAGAGATACTTAATAATCCCTATCGGAAATACCATCTTTTAATGTACTGAAATTAAATTTTATAAATAACATCAGGTATCGACCAACATGATCTTAATCTTTTTGTTATTATACCTTTTAGATGCGAATTCATTTTAACTCGGCAAACTAATACTAATTATTAAATACTAATATCTCACCTTCCATATCAACTCTAATTCTTGAGTCAGGAAGTAATCTGCTCGATAAAATTTCTTTTGACAAAGCATTCAGAATCAAACGCTGTATAACGCGCTTTATTGGTCTGGCACCAAATTGAGGTTCGAAGCCTACCTTAGCCAAATGTGAAATAACAACATCGCTAACCTCTAGCTGAATATCTTTCTTAGCCAACATCCTTTTCAGTCCATCAATCTGAAGCTCCACAATTTCTCTAACTTCATCGATATTAAGAGGTGTAAACATGACTGTTTCGTCAATTCGATTCAAGAACTCAGGACGCACTGTTTGCTTCAAGAGCTTCAATACCTCAAGCTTGGTTTCGTCCAAAACATGCATGCGATTATTCATATCAATATTCTCCAATCTATCTTGAATAATATGAGCCCCTATATTCGATGTCATAATAATAATGGTATTCCTAAAGTCAGCAATACGCCCTTTATTATCAGTCAAACGGCCTTCGTCAAGCACCTGCAATAAAATATTGAAGGTATCGGGATGTGCTTTCTCAATCTCATCAAGCAAAACAACTGAATAAGGTTTGCGACGAACGGCTTCTGTCAATTGCCCACCTTCTTCATAACCCACATATCCCGGAGGCGCTCCTACCAAACGGCTTACAGCATGTCTCTCCTGATATTCACTCATATCAATTCTAGTGAGTGAGTTTGCATCATTAAACAAGTACTCAGCCAATGTTTTAGCCAGCTCCGTTTTACCAACACCTGTTGTTCCCAAGAATAAGAAACTCCCTATCGGACGACGGCTATCTTGCAAATCAGCACGAGAACGACGCACCGCGTCAGAGACTAATTCAATGGCTTCATCTTGCCCTACCACACTCTTGTGCAATTCATCTTCCAGTAGTAATAGTTTCTCTCTATCGCTTTGCAGCATCTTAGAAACAGGAATCCCCGTCCATTTTGCCACAACCTCAGCAATATCCTCACTGGTTACTTCCTCTTTAATCAAAGCATTTTCCTGATTGGCTGCCAAATCATTTTTAAGTTGATTCAAGAGCTCTTCACCCTCTTTAATTTTCCCATATCGCAATTCAGCAACTAGTCCAAAATCACCATCTCGTTCTGCCCTATCTGCCTTTTGCTTATGATCTTCTATTTGTGCCTTTACTGATTGCACTTTATCTACTAAATCTTTTTCTAAACGCCACTTGGCATAAATACCTTCTCTGCTTTCCTTAAGATCAGCTAATTCTTTCTTTATCTTAGAAATTTTGGCCTTATCATTATCACGTTTAATGGCCTCTAACTCAATTTCAAATTGCATAATCTTGCGATCAAAAACATCTAATTCTTCAGGTTTGGAGTTGATTTCCATTCGTAACTTGGCTGCTGACTCATCCATTAAGTCAATGGCCTTATCAGGCAAAAATCGATCAGTAATATAGCGTTGTGACAGTTCAACCGCAGCAATTATGGCACTGTCCTGTATTCTAACCTTATGATGGCTTTCATACTTATCTTTAATACCTCGAAGAATGGAAATGGCACTTTCTCTATTAGGTTCACTAATCATCACCTTCTGGAAACGACGTTCCAAAGCCTTATCCTTTTCGAAATGTTTTTGATACTCATCCAGGGTAGTTGCACCTATGGCACGCAACTCACCACGAGCCAGAGCAGGCTTTAAAATGTTGGCGGCATCCATAGCACCTTGTCCTCCTCCTGCGCCTACAAGTGTGTGAATCTCATCAATAAAAAGAACAATTTTGCCATCTTCCGCGATCACCTCTTTTACAACAGCCTTTAACCTTTCTTCAAACTCACCTTTATACTTCGCTCCAGCAATTAAGGCTCCCATATCCAAAGAATAAATGATTTTATCCTTAAGATTATCAGGGATGTCTCCTTTCACCAAACGGTGAGCCAAACCTTCAGCAATAGCCGTTTTACCCGTGCCTGGTTCACCAATAAGTATGGGATTATTCTTGGTACGTCTCGAAAGAATTTGTAAAATCCTTCTAATCTCTTCATCGCGTCCAATAACTGGATCTAGCTTGCCATCATTAGCTAGCTTATTGAGGTTTCGCGCATATTTATCAAGGGTATTGTAAGTATCTTCCTGAGATTGTGAAGTCACATTCTGCCCTTTACGCAACTCGTTAATAGCTGCAGATAGATTGCTTTCATTAATCCCATTATCTTTCATCAAACAAGAAATCGAATCATTAGCTTTCAACATGGCCAAAAGAAGATGCTCAATTGAAACATACTCATCTTTCATTTTCTTAGCCACATTAGAAGCATCATTTAGGGTCTTAACCGATTCACGCGATAGCATAATTTCACCACCTTGCACTTTGGCAAAGCTTTGAATGATATGATCAAGTGTTTTCTGAAAGATCTCAGCATTAATGCCAATCTTTTTTAAAATAAAGGGCAATACATTTTCGTCAAGCTCAAAAATAGCTTTCAGTAAATGTGCATTTTCAACTTGAGAATTCTCAAAGCCCTGAGCAATTTGCTGGGCATGCTGTATCGCTTCCTGCGATTTTATGGTATATTGATTAAAATTCATAGTCTAATTATTTTGTGTTAAATATTATTCGACAAATAACCAATCAAATCTCATACCTCTTTCAAAACTAAGCCATTCTGGCAGACACAAAGGCAAACTACATGTCATAATAACAGAAGCTAATACTGATTTCAAGATAAAACTGCATAAGAAAAGGTATAGCCTTAAGACTACACCTTTCGATTTAAATAATATTTTAAGGTTATTTTTTAGAGCATTGTATCTTTAATAATTAGAAACCAGAAAATTGCTTTTCAACGGCTTTGGGAGATTCAAAATAGGCTTTACCAACCTCGCTCGACATCATATCAGGGAATATATCCTCAAGACCATCTTTCAAGCCCTTTATGATATTCTCGGCAACATTTTCAGGACTATCTTTCGTCATATCTAAATCCTTTGCCATTTCAGTATCTATAGGTCCAGGATAAACACCAGCCACTAAAACATTCGACTCCTTTAACTCGCCTCTTAAGCCTTGAATGATACTATGAACGGCAGCTTTTGATGCACAATAAGTCAAACCCATAGGCATACTTGCCAAACCGATAATGGATGAAACACTTGCGATAGCAGCAGACTCTTGTTTCTTTAAAGTCTCCAGAAATGCACTGGTCAGTTTTACTAATCCCAAAACATTCACATCGAAATTGATTTGAAGACTCTCGAGAAGATTTCCATTAATGAAATTTCCTATTGAAAAAACCCCCGCATTATTAATGAGGATTTCTACATCTGTGGCTAGATTAGCCGCATTGGCAATTGATTCATCATTAGTCACATCTAATTCCACAGGAATCAGCCGATTTCCATAGCATGACTTAAGGCTATTTAAAGTTGTGATATCTCTTGCTCCAGCATAAACTTTCTTGGCCCCATGTTCTAATAGGGCAATAGTAACTGCTTTTCCGATTCCTCTATTCGAACCACTTACAAAAGCAATCTTTCCTTCAATTTTCATTTTTTTCATAAGGAACTTATTTTTATGGCTAAATAATATTAATGAGCCTCATCAAAGCCAACCATCCACTGAATGCCAAACTTATCTACAAACATACCAAAGTATGAACCCCAAAAAGTTTTATCCATTGGCATAATCACCTTCCCTTCTTTGGAAAGTTTAGTAAAGAAATTATCGGCCGCATCCTTACTATCAGCAGCAATAGATACAGAGAAATTATTTCCAGCTTTAAATTTGCTAGCCCATTCGCCGCCAGTATCACTCCCCATGAGAACCGTTTCCTTACTTATGGGTAACGATACGTGCATAACTTTATTCATATCATCATTAGAAATAGGGCAATTAGGATTTTCAGGCATCTCCGAAAATTTAGCCACGTGTGCGTATTCTCCACCAAAAACTGATTTATAAAATAGGAATGCTTCTTCACAATTACCATTAAAGGTTAAATACGTATTAATTGTCGTCATAATATATATTGTTTTGATTATTTAGATTCAGCAAATGCCTTAAAATTCTTTAAATACTTACAAGATTCCTTTTTAAACATACTAGGCATAAAAAAAGCCATCACTTTCATAAAGCCTCCACATTTAAACTCATTCACCGACTTCCATTTGGTTACGTTTTCATCTACTTCAATAAAATAGTTCTGAACTTCATTCCAAACACCTTTAGCTTCGTAGGTTCCTGAGAATTCATCGGGTAATTTGTTAACTGTTATCGTTTCAATCATCTCAATCTCACGCTTACCCATTTGGTATTTCAATTTAGACTTAGCCCCTACCTGACCAGGTTCTCCACTTAAATGTTCAAAGCTTATAAGGCCTGGTTGCCAGTGTTTCATATTATCCGCATTGTCAAACAACTCAATCACTTTATTACGTGATAAGTTGATGTCAATTTCTACTTCATATTTCATTTTAGATCATTTTATAAGATTTATTTATACCAGACTACCCAATTTATGAATTTTTGAGATAGCAAGCAATAATAAAAGAGAAACAAGTCCCTTATTGGTTAAACAATTGACCTTATCAAATAAAAGAAGCTGCACCCATATGGATGCAGCTTCTTTAAAAGCATTCTTTGTCTGGTCCTGATATAGCCTTTATTGGGAAGTGAAACATCAAAAATAGTTTCAACTTATTCGAGAGAAATATTGTAAACACCTTTAACCAAAACCTCAACCAAGTTTTTCTTTTCTAAAATTTCAGTATAGATAGTGTAAAGAGGATAACAATCAGCTTGTTTTTAATGCTAAAATCAATGATTTTTTCTAACATGAGCTCGAAAACTTAAGACTTGTAAATTGTACTGCGTTATTTACTCCCTTGTTTGAAGTCCTTATTATCAGACAGATCTTCCCTTCAACACATCTTAATTATATCTATCAAAAAGACATTCAACCAAACTGGCATAAACCTTCTAAGCCTGTACATCTAAAGACTCACAAATTTGAATTTATAGAGATTGTAATGGTAAACTAGAAAATTGATTATCAAATTTATATAATTCGAATATGCCAAGCTAATTTCTCTAGATCTATTTAATAATAAAAAATGCAGCCTCACGACTACATTTCATATTAATATTGATAAAAAATATATCAATTCAACCAAACATCTGTACTATATCCTAGTTATTCTGAATTACACAGCTCTTTAAAACACATAATACATTAAACGCGACCGAACCCTTAATTGAATCACCACAATCAATTAAATCATTCTAGAAGATTGATTCGGCCACGTTCTTTATTATATCTCTAGAACTCCTATTGATTTCATAAATTGGATTTCGCTTACCTTATAATTGATTTTTGAATCAATTAATTCGCTGTGAGCCTTTTGCCAAAATGCTTGAGCGTCGAGCAATTCTCTTGTATTAGCTAAGCCTTCATAAAAACTATTCTTTGTCAAATCGACATTCTCATTGGCTTGATCCATTGAAATTTTCGCTAATTCTATTTGCTGAAAAGCCTCTTGTAATTTGAAATATGACTGTTGAACTTGAAGACTAACTAGGTCTTCAATTCTATCCATCTCAAGTTCTATTTGTTTACTTTTAAATCGAACAGAGGCAAGTTTGTGCTTTCTCTCCTGCCAATGGAAAATTGGAATACTAATATTAGCCTGTACAGTCAATATTTTTGTTGAGCTTATTATACTATTTATCTTACTATAGTAAGAATATGATGCTCCAACACCCATTTGTGGCAAATACTCAGCTCTTTCATACTTCACCTGTTCCTTAGATATTTCAACTTGTTTAGATTGCATCAATAGCTCTGGACGATTCTGCAAAGCTTTCTGCATATAATCAGCCTGAATAGCATTTTTATTGACTTGAATACTAGTATCGGTAGCAATCACATTACTCATCAAATCTCTACCGATAACTTGGCACAAAACCATCTGCGACAGGACATAGCCATTCTCTATTCGGAATAGATCTAGTCGAGCTTGATTCAATTGAACCTGAGCTTTTAGCAGCTCATTCTTAGTTGTTATTTCCAAATCGAAAGCATTCTGCAAATCTTGAACCAAGGCTGAAAGCATCGCAACATATTTTTTCGCCAATGCTACCTTTTCTTTTACTGAAACTAAGTTCCAATAAGCTTGATCTGTTTCCAATAATACATCAGATGATTGAAGCTTCTTATTATAAATTGAGATTTCAGCTCCAAACTTACTCATTGAATAAGCCGTTCGGATTTTCCCTCCCATATAAATAGGCTGAGCTACTTGCAAATTTGCCGAATGGTAATCTATATTTCCCATCTCCAGATTTATACCTAGCACGTACACATCACTTGTTCCAGTAAAACTACCTTTCTGAGCTTCAGCTAAACTACTAGCCGTTTTCAGGAAACCTCCTGGTAAGTTGATATCATCAATATCATGATAGTAGTTATACGATCCACCTGCTGAGAAATTTGGTAAAAAATGAGTAAAAGCAAACTTCACATTCGACTGTTTTTCAGCAATAATCTGATCAGCAATCTTTATTTTTTGATTGTACTCGAGTGCCAATGTTCTACTCTCCTTAAGCGAGAGTTTTTCTTGTCCTATACCTTGCATTACAATCAAGCTAAGGAGTATTAAACTAAATATCTTTTTCATCGATCTCTTAATTATCATTATAAGTTCATGACATTTTTAGTTGGCACCTTATAAAACAGTGCGTAAAGCACAGGAACAACTATTAGCGTAATAACCGAACCAATTAATAAACCAAACATGATAGCAACTGCCATTCCTCCAAATAGCTCATCTGGAACTAATGGAATCATACCAAAAATAGTTGTGAAAGAAGCCATAATAACTGGACGTATTCTTGAAACCGTAGAATCGATTATAGCATGTGCTATATCCTTACCTGAGCCTATTTCAATATTAATTTGATCCAAGAGGACAATTGCATTTTTAATCATCATACCTATAAGTCCAAGAGTTCCAAGGATAGCCATAAAACCGAATGCTTTTCCTGTTAACAACAAGCCATAACTCACTCCAATAAAGGCTAGAGGTATAACACTTATAATAATCATAGGTTGTCTAAAATTATTGAATAACAAAAGAATAATAAAGATCATGAAGAAGAAAGCTAGAGGTAAAAACTTACCCATATTATCCTTTGCATCCATACTGTTCTTATGTTCTCCTAACCATTCAAAATCGTAGCCTTCAGGTAATTGTATCGCTTCGATATCAGCTTGCAACTTCACAAAAACATCAGGAGCATTATAACCAGCGGCAGGATCACATTGTACCTTAATGGCTCTTCTACGATCGTAACGCTTAATGCTAGGGTTTTCAAATTGAATATCAATATCTGAAACGACTTGACGCAGTGGAATACTATGTCGGTTGTTACCCCAAACTGGTGTATTCTCTAGTGCTTCAACATACTTATTCTCATCAACTCTAGTTTTTAAAATGATTGGCAACATATCATCATCTTGATGAAACAAACCAATTGGCAAACCAGTTGTAGCACATGCCAATGCATTCGACACATCAGAACGGGTAATGTTTGCTTTCCTTGCCTTAGCTTGAGAAAATAGTGGATTCCAGACCTTAACTTTGTTCTTCCAATTATTAGTTGCCTTTACAGCTGTTGGTTCAGCTTCCATAACCTTCTGTGCTTGATCGGCCAAATCTCTCAATACTTCAGGATCTGGGCCTGAAAATTTTCCCTCGATCATATACTCCGAAAATATTGGAGAGTAATATCTCACACGACATCTTGCCCAAGAATAATGTTCATTTATATATTCTTGTAGTTCCTTACCAAAGCGCTTTGTTCCTTCATAGTCTTTGGTATCAACGATTAACTCTCCATAATTAGAGTGGTTATTCGTAAAAGGACGAACCAATGTATATCTAGCAGGTGTTGCACCCAAGCTTGTCGTTACATTAAGAACGTCTTCCTGTTTCAACAAATAAGCTTCCAAATCTGCAAGCTCTGTCTCTACATTTGTAATATCACTACCATCAGGAAGGAAATATTCTACTATAAACTGATTGTAGGCTAAGTTTGGCATGAAAAGCTGTTTCACATTTGAAAATGCAAATATCGACGAAACAAAAAGTCCAATTGTAATTACAATAATGGCTATTTTGTGATGTAGTGCATACTTTATAAATGATCGGAACAACTGATAAAACTTACCTGAATATGGATCTGAATTTCCGTCCTCTGACTTGGAGTATTTTTTACCTTTTAAAAATAAGTCACAAAAATAGGGTGTTTGACTTAGCGCTAATAACCAACTCAAAAACAAAGAAATAGCAATAACAATAAACAAACTTGAACAAAATTCACCTGTACTGTCTGGAGATAAATAAATAGGTAAGAAAGCTAAAATTGCAACTAAGGTTGCCCCTAGTAAAGGCATAGCTGTTTGATTAGTAGTTCTAACCAAAGCTTCCTTTCTCTTAACCCCTCTTTTGAAATCGATGAGAATACCATCTGCTATTACAATAGCATTATCAACGAGCATACCCATAGCGATGATAATAGATGCAAGACTAACACGTTGTAGAGCAATATCCATTGTAAGCATCACGATAAATGTTGCTAAAATGGTAAAAACCAAACCACTACCAATAAGTAAACCTGTTCGGAATCCCATTGCAAACAGAAGAACAATCACAACTATCAAAACAGATGCAACCAAGTTGAACATGAAATCATCAATAGCAACACTTACTCGTTCAGGCTGATAAAACACCTTATTAACATTGATACCTACAGGTAGGTTTGACTTCAGCTCATCTATTCTTTTTTGAATACGTTCACCAAGTTCAATCACATTTCCGCCACTTTCCATTGCAACAGACACACCAATTGCAGGTGTTTGATTGTATTTTAACTTATTTGAAAAAGGTTCAACAATTCCTTTTTTAATAGAAGCAATGTCTTTCAGATAAACAGAGTTGGAACCAATCCCTGATACTAACAGATTTTTCAGATCATCTAACTGATGAAAACTGCCATCCGATGCAATACGAACTCGTTCTGATCCCACTTTTAGACTTCCTGGATCAATAACCTTGTTTTGATTATTAAGCAATTCAACCACTTTATAAGGATGAACGCCAAGAAATGCCATCTTCTCCTGCGATAATTCAATATTAACACAAGTTCTCTGTTCGCCATACAAATTGATACGTTTTACCCCATCAACCAACAGAACTTCTCTTTTTATATAACGTGCATAGTCTTGTATTTCTTCACTTGAAAAACCATCTCCACTCAATGCTAAGAAAATACCATACACATCTCCATAATCATCGAAAACCATCGACTTAGATGCGCCTTGTGGCAAATAAACCTGAGTATCGCCTACTTTTCTACGCAGAAGATCCCAAACCTGTGGAAGCTTTGAAGTAACCAACGAACTTGAAAGTTTCACCGTAATTTCTGAGTACCCAGCCATTGAACGAGACTCTATACAATCTATATTATCCATTGACTGTATAGCCGTTTCAAGCACATCGGTAACACGCAATTCGACTTCGTGCTGAGAAGCACCTGGATATCGAGTAATTACCAAAGCTGATTTCACTGTAATTTCAGCATCTTCAAGCTTACTCATTTTAGTGAAGGAAAATACGCCTCCAATCGCTATGGCTATGAGTGCTACCAACAGCACCTTGCGCTGTTTTAAAATAGCCTCTGTAATATTCATAGCTGACCTCCTATATTCGAATTGGTTTTCTTGCTAAGCATTTTCACTTTCTGTCCTTCTCTAAGATTGTGAACGCCTGCAGAAACAATAAAGTCACCATTTGAAACACCGTTCTCAATAGATATCATGCCATTTGAATCGAAACTTTTAAGCTTTACTTCTTTGCGCTCAACACATTTCTTTTTTGGATTAAATTTCCAAACGTAAGATTTACCTTTTTTACTAAAAACAGATCCCGCTGGCACTTTTTGCATACCAATCCCCTCAGTTTTTAAATAAGTACTAACGCTAGCAACCATTCCAGGAACAATTTGTAGCTTCTTGGTATTAATGTCTAATCTCATTTTATAGAAATTATCGCCATTGGGCTTTTTCTCAATATCAATCAGTTTTAAATCAAAGATTGTGTTTGGAAAATGTTCAAATTGACATTGAAACTTTGTAAAAAGCTTATTTTGTAGGAAATCATTCTCACTAAGAGCAACTGCCAATTCCAAATTACTTAAATCAAGTAATGAAATAATAGGTTGTCCTGCTCCAATCTTCTCAAAATTCTCAACAAACATAGATTGTACATAACCCGAAAAAGGAGCTCTTATTTCAGTATCATTCAATGCATTTTCAGCTGCTTCCTTTTGAGCCTTTGCTAACTTATATGCCGCTTGCATTTGATCATAAACACTTTTTGAGGTGCTTCTCTTTTCAAATAAAGCTGCATACCTTTCAGCCTGCAATTTTGCATTTTCATAATTCGCATTAGCCGATGCCAATTGAACTTGATAATCACGCTCATCAAGCATAGCAACTACACCTCCTTTTTTAACAAACTGACCTTCATTAACATTCAGTTTTACTAATGGACCAGGAATTTGAAAAGCCAATTTGACTTCTCTTGATTCTTTCACAACACCTGTAAAAACTTTTTTTGAAAGATTTGACGGCTCCGTATCTACCTTAAACACCTTTACAGGTTGAATAAGTTCTTGCTTAACTACATTCTTTCCATCCTTACAAGCAAACATGCTTACAGAAAGAAGTAATGCAAGCACCATCATTCTTGAAATTTTCATTTTTTTCATTCTAAAAACATTTTGAACTAATCGGTTATAATTAATTCATTTCATATGTATAAAATAATAGAGAACTCATTTCCCTATTTCAATAATTCTCAAAACACTCAAATGAACTAGTTGCGTTCATGAAGTTCATTTTTAAACAAAAAAAAGCGCAAGTTAACTACCCGCTTCATTCAAATTTATGTTAGAATTTTAAATATTAATCCCCATACCTCTAAACATACACCTAAAAGACGTTCTTAAACGATCTATCGCCTCCTCTTCAGAATATGGACCAGTAATATAAACTTCATTTAAAGCCCGCAAAGCATCCATACAATACTCAACATCTATATCTTTTCGGATTAAACCCTTTTCTTGCCATTCGAAATAACGCTGGCTGACAATCTTCATCTCATGTTCGTATTTCTCTTCTACACTTCTCTCTATTAAAGGATACTCCTTATAGATTTGTTGAATTAAAATCTTTTGCGCTGTAATAGCATAGTTAAAATAATTGTCCAAGAATACTCTTGTCGCTTCAACAGGTTCATCAAAATTATGATATGGTTCCAATACTTTAATGATATTCACATTAAATATTTCAAAAGCAATTTCTCTTACAAGATCTTCTTTAGTTCCAATAATCTTATAAAGAGTTGCTTTAGCTAAACCACACTCACTAGCTAATTCAACCATATTTAATCCACGAAGTCCATATCTCAACATCATATTCTGAGCAACCTTAGTTACCATCTCATGGATTTCTACCTTATCTGATTTTGCCATAATTGAACTCATATAGTATTTCGAGTGTAAATATAAAAAAAGAATTCTATCAAAAAAGTAACATTAAATAATTTTAACTACTTAATTTCAGACTTAGATGAGAGATTTAGTAAAGTTGTGAACAAAAAAAATGCAACCTTTCAGCTGCACTATTAAAAATAAATATCTTAATTTTTATTAACTTTTCTCTGATATTGAATTCTCAACTATATGATTAAAGTATTTATGAATCAGATTGAATAATTTATCCTTAAATATTGGTTTAGTAATATAATCATTACATCCTGCTTCAATCGATTTATCCCTATCTCCTATTAGACTATAGGCAGTTTGAGCTATAATAATCACATCCTTATTCACCTTTCGAATTTGGCGAGTAGCCTCATAACCGTCCATTACTGGCATTTTCATATCCATCAAAATCAAATCAACATCTTGATTTTCTTCAAAAGACTTAACTGCCTCAAATCCATTTTCAGCAACAATAACTTGTTTACTTAATGGCTTCACAAGCAACTCAAGAAAATTCCTTGAAATATTATCATCTTCAACGATTAGAACCTTTAAACTCATCTCACTTTGATTTAGTTCAAAATTTAATACTTCATTCTCAGATTTACCAACTTCATCTAATTCTAGTTTACAAGATAAGGTAAAATAAAAAGTTGAGCCTACATTTTCCTTACTTTTTATCCAAATATCACCACCTAGCATATTCACAAAGGCTTTCGTAATAGATAAACCAAGCCCAGCACCTTCAAATGCTCTTTTATCTCCAACATCAGCCTGAATAAAACGATCAAAAATAGCATCCTGTCTTTCTTCGGGCACACCTATACCCATATCCTTCACAAAAAACTCTATATGATCCCCTTTTTTCTTAACATTTATTTCAACACTTCCCTTCTTACTAAACTTAATTGCGTTTTTTACTAGATTTCGAAGTATAACATCAAGTTTTTCTCTATCCGTCCTAATAATAGTCTCATTATCATCTAATAGGCCTGAAATGTGTAATTCTATATTTTTACTATCGGCTTCCGCTATTAATGAATTATAAACATATTCAATTTGTTTGTTTATATCAGTATCAGAAATTAGCAATTCCATTTGTCCAGATTCAAGCTTTGAAATATTAACTAAATCATCAATAAGATTCAACATTCTTGCTCCACTTTGCTCAATAAGCTCAACATATAGGCCCTGATTCTCCTCATAGGAAATAGGCTGTTTTAAAAGTTCTGCAAAACCAAGAATCCCATTCATTGGTGTGCGAATTTCATGGCTCATATTAGCTAAAAATGCCGTTTTTAAACGATCACTTTCCTCTGCTTTTTCTTTAGCCTTACGAAGTGCTGACTCTGCTTCTTTTTGTTGTGTTACATCTTCATGTGTAACAACAATATGAGTAACCTCATCATTCTGACCTTTCAATGGATAAATTCGAGTAGACAACCAACGTTCAGAACCTTCACAATCTAATGGTAAAATATTTTTAGGTGTAAACTGATAATCCTGTATGGAAACTGGTTCCCCCTCATATGCTTTCTCAACATATTTCATTAATCCAGCTTCTTTTATTGTTTCGCATTCTAGAATATTAAAACAATTTAAGGTTTTTGATGCTGGAATCCCCCATAACGTTTCATATGCTTTATTAACAGATATCTGTAAGCCGTTTGCATCATATACTTCAATATCCGATGGTGATTCTTGCATCAACATAGAAAAACGATGCTCGCTCTCAATTAATTTTTCTTCAGCAATTTGCCTTTTCTCTATTTCATTAGATTGAATTAGAACTTTACCTAAGTGATGCACAACATTCTGAAGTTCTTTTATAAAGAAAGGAGCAAAAACTTTTTTCCTACCCAAAATAAATAAGCCGTATCCATTTAAACACAAGCCATAATAATACAGATTGTTGTGGATAAACTGAGAGCAATTTTGCTGGTCTTCTAAGCTAAGAGATGAAAAATGAGTTTTAACTTTATCCCAATCATCAGATTTACCCGCGGCAAATGGCATGACCATTAGTTCACTTAAATCATCTTCTTCTCCTCTTTTTAATATACCAGCCAAAAAACAATTAAGCTTCCTTAGGTATAAGGGCATGCTTTTATTCAGAATTAAGTGTTCATTCTTTTCAAGACTAACACTAAATACAAGTTCTAATAATATTTCTGTTTGCAAACATTTTTCTACCATACTCCTAAAACTATAGTCTTATTATAAATTTCTAGGAAGGAATCCCCTTCATTAGCTATCTCACCAATTGTTAAAACACCTGACACATTCTTATTTTTAGATATAACCTTCAATTCTTTTGAATAGGAATCCCTCATAAAAAGAATTCGAGAAATACAATCAATGCAAAAAAGAGAATTCTGATCCATTTTTTCATCCAACTTTGATAAGGCAAGTTCTTTAGCGATCTCAGCCCCTTTTATTAATGACTCCAAATTACCATGAAGAACTTTTACATATTCCCCCTCTTGAATCGCATCAACAAAATGAAGACCATTTGCACAACTCTTAAATGGATCTCTTACGACCATTTCAGCATCCAATTTCTCAATACCTAAAGGATAAGATTTTGCAATTTCAGAAAAATTCTCTGTTGTTAATTTCATGTTAGAATGTAACTCAACAGTTTCTTTATAGACTTCAAAGGCTGGTCGCCAATTTAGAGTCTTCACTAAATTATTATCCGTTTCAGTTACCTTTAATACATCTGAAAACGAATGCCAACCATGTGCAGCTCCTAAAGACATTTTCTGATTTCCCCAGCCGATTATTGCCGAATTAGTATGGAGTCCCTTATTTGAAATAATACAAGCAAGTTTTTCGAAGGATAAAGAGCCTGCTCCTCCTCCAATATAACTTGTATTTACACCAAAAAAATTGAATAAGGTTTCTATAAATTGACTTTTCCCTTGGGCTAAACTATCTACAAACACAAATAATGAGCTCAACGGATCCATAGAATCTTTCTGGACTTCTTCTAGCTGGTTTTGATATGTACTCTCATTTTTTGATAAATCGAAAACTTGAACCTTTAGTTCGAATGACAAAGGCAGTAATAAAACACCTTTTTCTTTTCGTTTTCCTTCGAATATTAACTCGGGAAATATACCACCAATAATAGGCTTTGAACATTCACTAAGCAATGGAGTAAGATCATTTTCTGAATAATGATCCGCATCTGCCATCAAAAATAAAATTGCTTTTGTTTCTTTCTCTTCACTTAATTGATTAAGACATTTTCCAAGCTTAGGGCTGTCCTTATCTGAAATATATAATGATCTCATAACATTGAAGATATTATTGAATTGCTCCTGATCATATTTATTAGCAGCAGCAAATATAAAGCTAACAATAAATATTGATTATTGGAAATTTAAAAATCTCAATTATGAAAGATTAAACACCTGAAAGTTACTTATAAAGAGAAAATAGCGATATATTCAAACTGACAATGATTAAAATATTCTTCAATAAATACAAGCTCGCTATTTCTTATTCACTGTTAAGCATAACATCTAAACAAATCGAGCCTTTATACAAACTCTCTTGTTTTAATTGAAACAAGAGAGTTTTTTTATGCCTAAAAATTGTTCCTTGCTTATACCATTTCCTCATATATTGCGTTCTGATAAAGAAGCTTTTCCTTAGCAAAAGCAAACTAAGACGATTATCATCCATATTAAACAAGCATCATGAATAAGTTTTTCATTCTCATCATACTCTCAATCAACCCATTTCTAATTTCATGTGGTGGCACTAGCTTCGATAATGATTTAATTATTGAAGAGTCACCTGAAGCTAAAAAGCTTAATGAGGTCAATAGAAAAGATGCCTTTGACTATTTGAATGCTGTAAGAAGCAAGCCATCTGATTATAACGAGGAACTAGCTGTTGATTTATCAGCTGTTGAAAAACGTGCTAAGTTAATATGGAGTGAAGAACTAGCGAAGGCAGCCTACGAAAAGGCTAAGGATATGGCTGAGCGCGATTTCTTTGCTCATATCGATCCTGATGGTTATGGTATGAACCATAAAATAGATGCTGCAGGTTTTACTTTAGCCGATTACCTTCTAAAAACAAAAACGGCTAACAACTTTGAATCTATTGCTGCTGGAACGAATCGCAACACAGCGAA
>TARA_R110001583_G_scaffold16561_19_pt1 | contig 24946 bp, 16 predicted proteins | sample TARA_R110001583 | Tara Oceans TARA_R110001583 (sample SAMEA4398432) | marine metagenome | biome: Polar Biome; feature: [MES] marine water layer (ENVO:01000295) within the mesopelagic zone...; material: water (ENVO:00002006), including particulate matter (ENVO:01000060) such... | reverse complement strand
CCCTCAACAAGCCATGATCACAATATTATGCAGAATGGTATAAATAGATAATGCGTAAAAAATATACATTTTGCTTAAATAGTTAACCTTGACTAATCTTCAATACAGCACTTGTATACCCGTTACCAATCAAGATGCTTTATTCAGTCGAAAGTTTGATCTCGCCAAAATTATAATAAGGATTTTTATGTTTTATTTTCAAATGACCTGTACGCTAAGTTTACTTTTTTTATTTATTATCGGTTATTTAGAAAATACTATTTCTTTACCCTTTACTATTTTAGGTTTGTTAATGAGTGGTTTATTGTTGTTAGCAAAAATAACAGTAAAAAATAAACAATCCAAAAAATCTAACAATATAAAAGTAGAAAACCCTTATGTTAAAACGAGTCAAAAAGTGACTGCCGCGACTTCTAAAATGGCAATGGGCGCGGCTGAGGTTTCTTATTTTATTGATACTCTAAGTAAAGACATTCACCTGACACATAGTGATAGTGAACAGATCACCCAAGCAGTAGGAACTTTATCATCGGCTGGAACGACCCTATCTTCGAATATTGGCCAATTAACTAAAGTCATGACAAACACAGTAGATTCGAGCCTTATTGTTCAAACTTCACTTAAAGAAAGTGCCGATAAAGTAAAGGGTTTAACACAAAAAGTGCAAACAGCGAGTGAACAATTAGCGCTATTGACTAAAAGTGCCGATGACATTGATAATATTACCGCTGTCATTAAAGGCGTTTCAGAACAAACAAATTTATTAGCGTTGAATGCTGCTATTGAAGCCGCTCGTGCAGGAGAATTAGGGCGCGGTTTTGCTGTCGTTGCTGATGAGGTGAGGGCACTTGCCGCTAAAAGTGCCAGTGCTTCAGAGCAAATTTCTACTTTATTAATCGATGTGCGCCGAAATAGTGAATCTACCAATCATGAAATGCTTTCGCTTAAAACATTAACTGATTCTTTATCTACTTCGCTTATAGATGAAACTCAGCGCTTTATTACTTTAACAGAGGAAGTTCTGGGGGCTTCAAAAGTACTTTCCGAAGTAGAAATGGTGGGAGAAGAGCTTGGTGAAACCAGCATGCAAATTAGTGATTCTGTTTCTCGGATCAGCCTATCATTGCAAGATATTTCTAAACGTAGCGATCAGCTTTCTCAGGAAGCATCTGGGTTAAGCAACGGTGCTGAAATCGTCTTTCGGGAGTTAGATAAGGTGGATCAATCTTTATTCTTTTCTGCATTAGTGAACGTAGCAAAAGAGTCCGCTTTGGCTATAGCAGGCTTATTAGAATCCGCTATTTCAACAGGTAAGTTAACTCAAAAATCAGTTTTTTCAACAGATTACATACCTATTAAACATACTAATCCTGAAAAATTTAGTACCAGTTATGATGATTTTAGTGATCAATTTTTTCCTGACATTCAAGAAAAAATATTAGAAAAATTCGAAGAGGTGCTGTTTGCGGGAGCGGTGGATGTGAATGGCTATTTTCCGACTCATAATAAAAAATTTAGTCAGCCACTCACAGGGGATTACGATAAAGACTTACTTCAAAATCGCAGCAAAAGAATTTTTAATGATGCAACGGGTCGTCGATGTGGCGCGCATACAGACAGTTTTTTATTACAAACCTATAAACGCGACACAGGCGAGATTTTACACGACTTGTCAGTGCCTATTATTGTTAATGGCAAACATTGGGGAGGATTTCGTATCGGCTTTAAACCGATTTAAATCCTCCATAAATTTATACCAAATCCAATAAATAACTGGTCAATTTTACTGGTTAAAAGAAGCTATCTCTGCGTTGAAAGTTTTGCAAATGGAACAACCATTTACTGACACTTTCGCCTTGTGCTACCTCCTTTTACCTAGGTAAAATTTTAACCCTATATTAGTGGAATTGGTATTAATCCTCTTCAATCAGCGTCATTAGAGAGGTATTACCACCAGATGCAGTAGTATCGATGCTAACGGTTTTTTCTGTTACTAAACGTTGAATTAAGTTATCAAAGTATTCAGAACTGATCACCGGTAAAATAGCGCCATCTCTTTGCGCTAATTTTTTACTGACATAATGCTTGCTTTCACTTCCGCCATCAACGACCACGCCAGATAAAGCAGGGTGTGCAAGTAACGTATCAAAATGGCATAGTTTAGCGACCTGGAGTACACCTTTACTAGCGCCTGTGGCAATAAATTTATCCCTAAATGCTAATGCCTCTTGGTAGAATAATTCAGAAACAACCGTAATGACGGTATTACCTGTTGCCAACGCGGTGACAATTGATATGACCCAAAAATTAAAATCAACGCCTTCATCTGCATAGCAGATAATATTTCCTCTATTTTCTAAATACAGCGTATTTAACTCACCTGTTGGTCCTGGTAATGACAATGGTTTTTTTAAATGTTTCTCAATATCAATCAGCTGTGAACGTGCACTAGCGAGGGTATGATTTAAATCGTCTGCTAATTCATCAACAATTTCTACCTGTGCAATTTTAGCCAATAATTGGCGAACATAAGAAATTCGAGTATTTAATTCAGTCAAGCGCCATGTTTGTTCTGCATCATTAGCAGTATTCATAATGCTATTTGCATTGCTGATGGTGTCTTCACTCTGCGCTTTGCTCGTAAGATAACTCTTAAGTGCAATGATCTCATTTTCATTAGGCGTCGATTTTTCTTTCATCAAACGAGGTAAATAATTTGGTCCCCCTGCTTTAGGGCCTGTGCCAGAAAGGCCTCGTCCACCAAAGGGCTGTGAGCCTACAATGGCACCAATCATGTTACGGTTTATGTAGACATTACCCGCACGTGATAATTTAGCTAGGTCGAGCGCTCTTTGCGCTATTCGTGTATGAATTCCCATTGTTAAACCAAAACCGGTACTATTAATGTCATCGATGACGCTTTCTATTTGCGATCCTTTGAAACGCACAATATGCACGCAAGGGCCAAAAACTTCTTGTTTTAATACCTTAATATTTTCAATTTCATATAAACGAGGGGCAAAGAAAAAATGATTACTTGTATTGGTTGCGCTATCAGTGGACGACTCAATACTTGAAATGTCACATTTATACAACAACTTACCATGGTTTTTCATATATTCAGCGTGTGCATTGAGGGTGTTAAGTGCTTTTTGGTCAATAACAGGCCCTACATCTGTACTTAATTTTGCAGGATCGCCAATGCTTAATTCAGCTAATGCGCCTTGCAACATCGTAATGACATCATCTGCAATATCCTCCTGTAAAAAGAGTACTCTTAATGCTGAGCAGCGTTGACCTGCGCTTTGAAAACCAGAGGAAATGACATCATCAACAACTTGTTCGGGTAATGCTGTTGAATCTACAACCATACAGTTTTGACCACCCGTTTCTGCGATAAAGGGTACTTGGTCGCCACCTCGATCTGATAAGGTTTGTGATATTAGTGTGCCTGTTTGTGTAGAACCCGTAAACATGACGGTTTGGATGCGTTTATCTGGCAGGATAGTGGCGCCTACTTGAGAACCTGATGCGAGAATAATTTGTACTACATTTTTAGGTAATCCTACAGAATGCATTATTTCAATCGCACGTTGTGCAATCAAAGCGGTTTGCTCTGCTGGTTTTGCAAGCACCGTATTGCCCGTTACAATAGCAGCTGTTATTTGCCCTAAGAAAATAGCTAATGGGAAATTCCAAGGACTTATACATAATATAATTCCTCGTGCTTCTAATCGATTGTCTTCACTTAATGCCTGAGCTTGTGCTGCATAATAACGACAAAAATCAACGGCTTCGCGTACTTCATCGATACCATCTTGCGCCACTTTCCCTGCTTCTTTGATGCATAATGCAATCAATTCTTCCATGTGAAGCTCTAAAGAATCGGCAATGCGATACAATAATGCGGTGCGGTCCGCTATTGTCATTTGTGACCAATCATCAAAGGCAACTTCTGCGTTATCAATCATGGTGATCATTTCAGCTTGATTTACATATTGATGATAGCCAATTATTTCATCATGATTAGCTGGATTTTTGACTGCGACGGAACCCACTGGTACTTCATTCTCAGTTAATAGATGTTTTGTAAACCAGTTATCTAAGGTGATTTTTAAGTGTGATATTTCATTAATATCGCTTAAATCAAAGCCTTTTGAGTTATTACGGTTAAGCTCATTTTTACCAGGACTCTCTGAACGATAAAGATCAATGGGCATAATAATCTGATTATTATATTTGTTTTTAAGACGTAGCGTTTTTTCTACGGGGTCCTCCAATAAAGACTCAACAGGTTGTGAATCATCGACAATGGCATTTACAAAGGAAGAGTTGGCTCCATTTTCAAGTAAGCGGCGTACTAAATACGCGAGTAGCGCTTCATGGTGCCCAACTGGCGCATAAATACGACATTGAATGCTTTCTTCTTTGACGATTTGATTATATAAAGAATCTCCCATACCATGTAAGCATTGAAATTCAAATCCTGCTTTATCATCCCCTGCTAACTCAACGATAGTGGCAGCTGTATAGGCGTTATGAGTCGCAAATTGTGGGTAAATGGTATCGCGATATGCTAATAATTTATTGGCACATGCATGATATGAAACGTCTGTTGATGATTTACGTGTAAATACGGGGAAATGGTTGAGGCCATCTTTTTGGGCATTTTTTATTTCACTATCCCAATAAGCGCCTTTAACCAATCGAACCATCATTTTTCTGTCACATCGTAAGGTCAAATCTCGTAACCAATCAACAACAAAAATAGCGCGCTTTTGGTAAGCTTGTAAGGCTAAGCCGAAACCTTGCCAATCGCCAAGATCATTATCGGTGAAGACGGCTTCAATAATATCCAAGGAGAGATCGAGTCGTTCAGACTCTTCGGCATCAATGGTTAAGCCAATATTATAATGCTTCGCTTGTAAGCATAATGCTTTTAATTTAGGCACTAGTTCAGCCATGATACGTGTTTTATTGGCGAGTTCGTAACGAGGGTGAATCGCAGAGAGTTTAATGGAAATACCAGGGACTTTGCGTGCATCATTTTTGCCAGAAGCAAGTGCAACTTTACCTATTTCGATAATTGAATTCTCATAAGCATTATAATATAACTGTGCATCACTCATTGTGCGTGCACCTTCACCTAACATGTCATAAGAATAAACATAACCTTGTTGTTCTTTAGCTGCTGCGCGCACTGTGGCCGCTTTGATGGTTTCTCCCATCACAAATTGCTGACCCATTACTTTCATCGCAAAGTTCATTGATTTACGAATAACAGGCTCACCCAGACGACCAATTATTTTTTTTAATAAACCAAGTTGCTCTTTGTTACGTTTGTCTGAATAGTTAACCATTGACCCTGTAACCAATAAACCCCATGCGGAAGCGTTCACAAATAAGGAGTCACTGGCCCCTAAATGTTTACTCCATTTACCTTGAGATATTTTATCGCGTATCAAGGCATCTTGAGTATGCTTATCAGGGACACGTAATAGTGCTTCAGCCAAACACATCAAAACAACGCCTTCTTCAGAAGACAGTGAATACTCATTTAGCAAAGAATCAATTGCACTATTTCCGGTTTGGTCTTGGCGAATTTTTAATACCATTTTACGTGCTCGTTCCCAAGCCCGACTGCGTGCAGCTACATTCACCTCTGCTATCGGTAATATATGTTCAATCGCTGCATTTTCATCAATACGGTAAAACTTACGAATTTGTTCTCTAATTGGGCAATCAGTTATTAATGAATCAGTGAAAAGCATGGTCGTTTCCTTAAATGCGAGAAAATAAAGCACGTTGTTTTATCGTATTGATAACAAACTAATTTTAAATTTTTATTATCAGAAAATTAAAATAGTCTGTATTTTGTTGTGTTTATTTATATCAACAGAGTGTGAGTACTATGGACAAAGACCACGTTATCACATTGAATTATTTAATGTCGCGATAAAGTATATTGGTCAAATCACAGAATTTACAGTTATCTATTAAAGCATGATAGTTTGAGTTGTTTTAAAGTTGAGATCGTGGTTTTAGCAAGAAGAGCCGTAACAAATTGTTACGGCATTTGTATTTAGAGGAGCTTATAGGTCAACAACAATAACGGGTTGTCTATCGCGCCATTGTAAAACGATTAAAACTGCCACAATGATGATACCGGCAAAGCCTATTCCGAATGGGTTAATCAATAGAACAGGAATACTGAATAACGCTAATGCACGTTCAATTAAAGTCAATTTACGTAATAAATATCCTTCAATTGATATCGCAATGGCGATGATAACACTTAAAGTTTGTAGAATTGATAATGCTAATTCAAAGGTACTTGCTCCTGGCGTAACAAGGTCAGTGTAAGCCATCATAATAGGGATAATAAATAACCCACCTGCAAGTTTGAAAGCTTCTACCGACGATAACATTGGATTTGCATTTGCAACCCCTGCACCTGCAAAAGCAGCTAAAGCGATGGGGGGGGTAACATTTGATGATTGTGATAACCAAAAAATAATCAGATGTGAAGTGAGTAAAGGTAAGCCAAAATCACCTAACATTGGTACTGCCATCACCGCTAATACTATATAGGCAGCGGTAACAGGTAAACCCATTCCTAATACTAAAGCGACTAAACAGATTAACCCCAAAGCAATTAACATATAACCGCCAGAGAAATCCATGACAAACTGTGTAAATTGTAAACCGATACCTGTTTGTCCAACAACTCCCACAATAATACCTGCAGCACCACATGCAGCCGAAATAGGTAATGCGAGTATTGCACCTTTTTCCATGCCTTCAATGAATTTTTTTAACCCAATTCGGCTATGTTTTCGAAGCGCCGCTGTTAATAAAATGGCAGCACAACCAGCAACACCTACTAATAAAGGTGAATACGCCATCATTAATAAAGTGGTAATTAATATCAGTGGTAATAAATGATGTGCGCCATCTTTCATGACTGAAATAACCGCTTGCGTTCGACTCACCGCTTTGAGATCTAATTTACAAGCCATGATGTGCACGTATAAGAGCGTACAGAAAAAATACAAGATAGCAGGGGCGATCGAAGCAATCATTATTTCACTGTAGGGAACACCCGTAAATTGGGCCATGACAAAAGCACCCGCTCCCATAATAGGCGGCATGATTTGACCACCCGTTGAGGCTGCCGCTTCTATACCCGCTGCTTGCTCAGGTTTATAACCGAGCTTTTTCATCATGGGAATCGTGATAGAACCTGTTGTTACTGTGTTTGCAATAGCGGAACCAGAGATTGATCCTAACCCTGCAGAGGCTAATACTGCCGCTTTTGCAGGTCCTCCTCGGTATTTTCCTGCAATAGAAAATGCTAAATCAATAAAGAATTTTCCTGCTCCAGTGACTTCTAAAAAAGCACCAAATAACACAAAAATAAAGACGGTTGTGGCAGCAATACCCAATGCGGAACCAAAAATACCATTTGCTGAAAATATTTGGAATTGGATAATATCTTGTAACGAGTAGGTTTTAATCGCTAAGTCAGCAGGTAACATATCTCCAAAAGCGCTATAAGATAAAAAGAATAAAGCGATAAATACCATGACTAAACCAATAGTACGACGACATGCTTCCATTAATAGAACAATGATGGAAACTCCTGCAATCATATCTGCTAGCTGTAAACCATAAAACATGTGGTTGATATCATTATAATCGAAGATAAACATGCGGTAACCGGCAAAAATGATGAACCCACATAAAACAAGGTCAATCACTCTACCCACAAGATAAAGAGGATTATGACGATCTTTGATTAAAGGATAATGTAAAAAGATAAGTACAAGTACCCAACACAGATGAATTGGGCGAAAATAGGTTGCTGATATCGTTGAACTAATGCCTTGCCAAATTTGAAATGCAGACAGAGATACTGCAAATACTAAAATAAGATAGCCCAAATATTTGACTAACTTTTCGTAGGCTGGGGCTGTGTTAGAAGGGCTATTTTTATTGTTTGTTATGTCCATATTAACACCTAGGAAGAATTCAAAGAGTAGATATTAGAAAAGGTAAGCTCTCACTTACCTTTTTATTTTATTGTTTATTGATTATTTGCCAATTGAATCCAGATATTTTTGTGCACCTGGGTGAATTGGAACCCCTTTTAAGCGTGTTGCGTTAGTGGGGGTTGTTATTTCTGCCACTTTCACCACTTTACGTACTTCACCCATATTTTCATAGGCAGCTTTGGTTAGGTTGTAAGCCATCTCATCGCTCATTTTACTATTGACCACTAAGACGTTCCAAACACTTAATGTCGAAACCGCACCGACATTGTTATAAACGTCACCAGGTAATTCATAAACACTGTAAGCCGGGAACTTAGCCATAAATGCTTTACCGTCATCTTCGGTGATCGGTAGAATTTTGATTTTATGTGTTAATGCAATTTGTGTTACTGCGCCAACACCTTGTCCACCAACGATAAAGCCTGCATCAATTTGGCCATTAGCTAATGCATTGGTTGTTTCTGAATAGTTTAAGTAAACCGCATCGATATCTTTTTTAATATCAATACCCATTGATTCAAGTAACGAGGCTGATGTAACCGCTGTACCACTTGCAGGCGCGCCGAGTGAAATGCGCTTACCTTTTAATTGCGCAAGTGAAGTAATACCTGATTTTTCTAGCGTTAATGCATGGATTAGATTTGGGTACAATGCGAATAATGTTTTAACAGGCATTTTTTGAGGGAATTTACCTTCACCTTTATAAGCGTCTAGAACAACATTACCCATTGCGATACCTGCGATCATATCGCCACGTACTACTTTGATGGTATTTTCAACAGAAGCTGCTGTGACTTCTGCCGTTGCATTAACATCCGGCACATGTTCAGACCAAACTTTAGCGAGAGCACCACCAAACGGATAATAAGTCCCGCTTTGTCCACCAGTACCAATTGAATAGTTTTCTGCATTAACAACCGTTGGCAAAATTAAAAATAGAGCCAACATTAGATTACGTTTAAACATAACATCTCCTTGTGTACGAATATATTAACCTGCTTTACTTTTCATCGCAGATTATGCAATTAGCAGACAGATTACTCATAGTGGCAATGAAGTCAACTGTTAACAATTACAAATGTAAACATAATGTTAAAATAAAATGAACTGTAACTTATTGTTATTTAAACTATAAATGTAGTTATACTGCTAAAAATTAGTTTTTCATCGAAGTTGTTGCTGGTGATCTAAAAAGAAAATTTGTGAAGTAATGAACATTGTTAGTGATTGATATGCTTAATATATTGTTAACAATAAAGAAAAAGCATTCGTTGTTTATGCTTGAGCGTGACTATTTTATCACTGTTAATTCTGCGTTTTGCATCTTCAATCTTAAGGGGTATAATATCCATTCTCATCGGGGAGCTGATATAAGCTGAGACTGTTGATATGAAATATATTAACTAAACCCGTATACCTGAACCAGGTAATACTGGCGTAGGAATTGAGCTTTTCACGCATTATTCTCTGATTAGCATCTCTTCCTATTTATTCCACAGAAAATGGATGACATAGTGAAAAAAATAGTGAAAAAAACTCTTCCCCTTATCGCTTTAAGCGCGATGATTTCAATGCCTGTCCTTGCAAGTGATAAAGTGGCTAGTGACATAGATGCCAATAAATTAGTTGTTTACACTTATGATTCTTTTGCCTCTGACTGGGGGCCGGGCCCTAAAATTAAAAAAGCATTCGAAGCACAATGTCAGTGTGAACTGGAATTTGTTAGCTTAGATGATGGTGTTTCAATCCTAAACCGATTGCGTTTAGAAGGGAAACACAGCAAAGCAGATGTGCTTTTAGGCTTAGATAATAATCTAATGGCAGAAGCTAAAAAAAGTGGTTTATTAGCTAAACATAAAGTTGATACCAGCAAGGTTATTTTAAAAGACGGCTGGTCTGATGATATGTTTGTTCCCTTTGATTACGGTCATTTTGCCTTTGTTTATAACAAAGAAAAATTAACCAATCCTCCCAAAAGTTTAAAAGAGTTAGTAGAAAATAAAGGTGATATTAAAGTTATTTATCAAGATCCTCGAACTTCAACACCAGGCCAAGGCTTAATGCTATGGATGAAATCTGTGTATGGTGACAATGTAACCGAAGCTTGGAAAAAACTGGCTAAAAATACCGTGACGGTCACTAAGGGGTGGTCTGAAGCCTATAATATGTTTTTGAAAGGCGAAGCTGATATGGTGCTGTCTTATACAACGTCACCTGCTTATCATATTATTGCTGAAAATAAGACTCAATATGTTGCTGCTGATTTTGCTGAAGGTCATTACGCGCAAGTTGAAGTTGCTGTTAAAGTTAAAAGCAGTAAAAATGAAAAATTAGCCGATGAATTTATGACTTTTATTCTGAGTGATGAATTCCAGTCTGTTATTGCAACGGGCAATTGGATGTACCCAGTAACGGATGTTGCATTACCAAAAGAGTTTGAATTGTTAACAATGCCCAATAAATCATTGTCTTTCAGCGCAGAGAAAATCTCTGAAAACCGTAAGATGTGGATCCGTGAATGGCAAAATGCATTAGTTAATTAATTCTTTTGCTGATTCCAATTCGAACACAAACTTTCCCTGGCATTATCACTGCTGGGGCAATTTTAATTTTTATGCTGACAGCCATGTCTGCATTGTTATTGCACAGCCCGGAAACGAGTTTGAGTGCGATCTGGCTAGACCCTTATTATCGCCATGTTACTGCTTTTAGTTTTTACCAAGCCTTTTTATCAACCGTATTAAGCATTGGTCTTGCCATTCCTGTTGCCCATGCATTATCTCGACGTCATTTCCCTGGAAAAGCACTGTTACTAAAGTTATTTGCAACGACCTTAGTTTTACCTGTTTTAGTCGGGGTATTAGGGATAATTTCAATTTATGGCAACAGTGGGCTGATTGCACAGATATTAAATGGGTTTGGTTACCAACTTCCCTTTTCAATCTATGGTTTAAACGGTATTTTATTGGCGCATGTATTTTTTAATTTACCCTTTGCTACCCGTTTGTTATTACAATCTTTACAAAGTATTCCTGTTGAACAGCATAAGTTAGCTGCTCATTTAGGTGTTTTTCATTGGCACAAATTTAAATTATTAGAATGGCCATCGATGCGTCAACAGTTACCGCATGTAGCAGGGCTTGTTTTTATGCTTTGTTTTACCAGTTTTGCAACTGTGATGGCATTGGGTGGTGGCCCCAAATCAACAACGATTGAATTAGCGATTTATCAGGCTATTAAGTTTGATTTCGATTTGCAATCAGGCGCGATGTTAGCGTTATGGCAAATGCTATTATGTACTGTGGTGGCAATATTTATTCAACGCTTTACGCGTCCTATACCGATAATGAACAGTACTAGTCGTCAATCTCAGTTTTTGTTATCTGACAGTCCTTTGGCTCGTTGTTGGGATTGGTTATGGATAAGCGCGGTCATCTTATTAGTCTTACCCCCTTTAGTGATGGTTATTATTGGAGGTATGAATACACAATTAATTGTGATGTTAATGGCAAGTGATTTTTGGCATGCATTGAGTAATTCTTTATTGATTGCTATTTGTGCCGCTTGTCTGGCATTAATCGCTGCTATTTTTATTCTTACCTGTAGTCGTTTTTGGCGATTGCGAGGTCTACATTTTAGAGCTGATAAACTGGAATTCATTGCGAGCATTATTTTAGTGACGCCGGGTATTGTTATTAGTACCGGAATTTTTTTGTTATTACGTGAAAACAGCGATGTTTTTAGTTTTGCTTGGTTGGTGGTCATTATGGTAAATGCATTAATGGCACTGCCTTATGTCATTAAAACACTTGCTCAACCGATGCTTCATATGGCGCAACAATATGATAAGTTATGTACTAGTTTAGGCGTGTTTACTTGGCATCGATTTAAATTGATTGAATGGCGGGCAATAAAACAACCCATTGTGCATGCCTTTATCATTAGTTTTGTTTTATCGGTTGGCGATTTAAGTGCCATTGCATTGTTTGGCAGTCAAGATTTCAACACATTGCCGTTATATTTATTACAGTTATTAGCAAGTTATCAAATGTCATCGGCAGCCGTGATTGCCCTGATATTGCTGTTATTGAGTGTGGGAACCTTTACTGTTATTGAAAAAATAATGCTTAAAAAGCAATCCTGATAACAAAATTACAAACAGGCTCTATGTTAAATATGATTAAATTTAAACAAGTAAAATACCACTACGAGCAACAAGATTTTTATTTTGATTTAAATATTGGATCCGGAAGTTTAGTGGCTATTTTAGGCGAGAGTGGGGTGGGTAAAAGTACCTTACTTAATTTAGCAGCTGGATTTATTTCTCCGATAGCAGGCGATATTGATATTGAAGGGGCCTCCATCATTAATGTTCAGCCTCATTTACGCCCATTGTCTATTTTATTTCAGGAACAGAATTTATTTGCTCACTTAAATGTGTTTGATAATATCGGGATCGGATTAAATCCTGGACTAAAATTAACCCGATTACAATCGCAAAGTATTATGGATATTTGCCAACAGTTAGGCATTGAAAATCTGTTAACACGTTTCCCTGAACAGTTATCGGGAGGACAAAAACAACGTGTTGCGTTGGCACGATGTTTTGTACAAAATAAATCATTATTATTACTTGATGAGCCATTTTCTGCGTTAGACCCTGTGTTGCGAGCGGAAATGCTTTCAATTGTTAAAGATCTTGCCCGCGTCCATCAAGTGACCGTATTGATGGTCACTCATCATATTGGAGATGCGCTGAATGTGGCATCGCACTTTGTATTTATCGAACAAGGTGAAGCAACTAAAGTTGATGCCATTTCGCATTTAAATAATCAACATGCTAACCCTAAATTATGTCAGTTTGTTGAAGCGAGTTTATGACAATCTTAGTTTATAAGCGCTCTAGTTATGCTTGCTGTTATGACTGATTTCATATGCCAGTTGATCAATACAGTTTTGAATGCTCTTACCTTTAAAAAAACATTGTTTGATCTGTGCTTCTTGGTATTTTGATAAAACAAATGGGGAGTAATGAACTTGGTTGCTAAAATGACGAATAATACGTCGGCGATAAATTGCTAAGCGGTTGAGATGCATAACTAAACCTGAGAGCGCAAAGATTAAGCAACCGAAAATAATATAAAAAACTAGCATCGTTTCGTCCTTTCTTAGGTTATATTTGTCTACATTATACTTATTTTCCGCTCTAATTGGGCTGTTTTGTTTTTTGCTTAAGTAATTTACGGTCAACTCAATGATAAAAAATCAAAAGAAAGCTACCATTTTTGCGTTAGTCGCTGTCGCTATGTGGTCAACAGTGGCGAGTGCATTTAAAATAACCCTCGATTACTTTACGCCCATTCAAATGTTGTTAGTGGCTTCTTGTACGACCATTGTCGTGTTGCTGAGTATTTGTTATCAGCAAAAGAAATTGCATTTAGTGAAACAGTATTTTTTAAAATCGCCATTATATTATTTATTGCTTGGCTTAATTAATCCTTGCCTTTATTACCTCCTTTTATTTGAAGCTTATGACCTTCTGCCTGCGCAACAGGCGCAATCTTTAAATTATACTTGGGCTATTACATTGAGCATTTTAGCGGTGCCATTTTTGGGTCAAAAACTCAGTCGAAAAGATGTGATTGCTATTTTCTTCGCTTACGGTGGCGCACTGGTCATTGCCACCAAAGGAGATTTATTAGCATTAGACTTCTCTAGTCCGCTAGGTGTCGCTTTAGCGTTATTAAGTACCTTTTTTTGGGCAATGTATTGGATATTAAATACTAAAAGAAATGGTGATCCCATTGTGTCTTTATTGTTGTGTTTTTTACTTGCATTACCTGCCATTGTAATATTAACGCCGATATTAAGTGACTTTAACATGCCCGACTGGCAAGGTTGGTTAGGAGCAATTTATATTGGGTTATTTGAAATGGGTTTTGCTTTTGTTGCTTGGTTAACTGCCTTACGTTATGCAGAAAATACCTCTAAAATCAGTAATCTTATTTTTATCTCTCCCTTTGTTTCTTTATTGTTATTAAACCTTATTATTGATGAACCGATTTTTCCGGCGACGATTGTTGGCTTAGTATTTATTATCAGTGGATTGCTTATTCAGCAAATAAAAAACAAATAAATTTGTTTACTCATGTAATACCAATCCGCATAAGTATCTGATCTATCTTGTTTGTTAAAATAATAGATAGTGTCGTTGCATTCAATCGCTAGCGATTACTCACTACTGCGCCTTGCTCTCCACCATTTTTCCTCAACAAGCCCTGATCACAATATTATGCGCAATGGTATAAATGGTAATGGTTGCAGCTCTCAGTTTTTCATTTTAACTAATCTTTTTTGATGAAAAGGTGTTACTAAGTATTGTTTATCATTTAAATTATCGTATTTAACATTTTTCGATCCAGATCTTTGCAATTATTTTTAAACTATTTGAGGTATTTATGAAATTAGAATCACTTGCTTTACACCATGGTTACGAGTCTGAAGCAACCACTAAAGCCGCTGCCGTTCCTATTTATCAAACCACTTCTTATACCTTTGATGATACGCAACACGGTGCTGATTTATTTGATTTAAAAGTGCCTGGTAATATTTACACGCGTATCATGAACCCAACAACCGATGTGTTAGAGAAGCGTGTAGCCGCAATGGAAGGCGGGATTGCTGCCTTAGCAGTTGCTTCTGGCATGTCTGCTATTACTTATGCGATTCAATGTATTTGTGAAGTGGGAACAAATATCGTCAGTACGAGTCAGCTTTATGGTGGCACTTACAACTTATTTGCGCATTCTTTTCCAAAGCAAGGCATAGAAGCGCGCATGGTGTCTTTTGATGATTATCAAGGATTTGAAGATGCCATTGATGATAATACTCGTGCCATATTCTGTGAGTCGATTGGTAACCCCGCTGGTAATATCGTTGATATACAAAAGCTTGCTGAAATTGCACATAAACATGGCTTACCGTTAATCGTTGATAATACGGTGGCGAGTCCTGTGTTATGTCGTCCCTTTGAGTTTGGTGCTGACATTGTAGTGCATTCTTTGACTAAATATATTGGCGGTCATGGTACTTCGATTGGCGGCATTATTGTTGACTCTGGTAAATTCGATTGGGTTGCGAATAAAAAACGTTTTGCCGTCTTAAATGAACCAGATCCTTCATATCATGATGTTGTTTATACCGAAGCGTTAGGTCCCGCTGCTTATATCGGTCGCTGTCGAGTTGTGCCGTTACGTAATACTGGTGCTGCTATTTCTCCAATGAACTCTTTTCAAATCATGCAGGGTTTAGAAACCTTATGTTTACGTATGGAACGTCATTGTGAAAATGCAGAAAAATTAGCGCGCTATTTAAGTGCTCATGAAAAAGTGGAATGGGTAAATTATGCGGCATTAGAAAGTAGTGCTTATTATGATACCTGTCAGAAAATATGTGCTGGTAAAGCATCGGGTGTTTTAAGTTTTGGTGTGAAAGGGGGCGCGGTTGCTGGAGGTAAATTTATCGATGCATTACAAATGATTTTACGTTTGGTCAACATTGGTGATGCAAAATCTTTAGCATGTCATCCTGCTTCTACCACGCATCGCCAGCTTAATGCCGAAGAACTAAAAAAAGCGGGCGTGAGCGAAGAGTTAATTCGTATTTCTGTAGGTATTGAAAATATTGAAGACATCATTACTGATGTTGAGCAAGCTTTAGCGAGTGTTTAATTCTAATATTTGTTTTTAATAAAAGCATCTTCGGATGCTTTTGTGTTTTCTTTGAAAATTAATGATCGCCATTAATTTACCTCCTTGCCTCTCTATTTTTTTGTATCCTATTTGTAATGATTTTCTGATATCAAAAATACTGTGATTTACATATCAATTAAGCCAATGCTTAATAGTAAAATCAATTACTTATTATACCATTCCGCTTAATTAAATGCTCTTTTTTAACGAGCAAGAATGATTAGATGGTTAGGTTAGGCGGATTGGTATTACATACTTATCAAATCAATGAATTTATGATAAAAGGCAAAGGATGATATTAAAAAAACTCAATAATCGCCACATGCCATTTGTCGTTTTTAGTTTATATTGGTTAATTACTCTCAGCGCTGCAACATGGTTATGGCAGTACAGTTATCAACGCCTTGCCAGTAATAGTAAGCAACAACTTGAATTGTTCTCAAGTCATCTAGAGAGTCAATTAGAGCGCTTTACTTATATTCCACAATTATTGAGTCGACAAAGTCTCATGGTTGACGCATTAAAAACTCCTCATAACAGTGCATTGCGTGAAATTATTAATCGCCATCTAAGTTCGACCAATCAAATTATCGGAGCATCGGATACTTATCTACTTGATACCAAGGGAACTACGATTGCGGCTAGTAACTGGTTACTTGAGCGCTCTTTTGTCGGTAGAAATTTTTCATTTAGGCCCTATTTTAAAGAAGCGATTAATGGCCAAAAGGGAGAGTATTTTGCATTAGGCTCTACCTCTGGTTTGCGTGGTTACTATTATTCCTTTCCGGTGCGATATGCGGGCGAAGTGATTGGTGTCGTGGTGGTGAAGATGGACATTTCATCCATCGAAAAAAATTGGAGTGAAGAGCTACAACAGTTTTTAGTGACCGATGCTAATGGTGTGGTATTTATTTCTACTCAAAATAGTTGGTTGTTTCAAAGTATTGAATTGTTAAGTGATAGGGTACAAGAAGACATTAAGGAAGAAAGACGTTATTTAGGTAAGCATTTACAAGCATTAACCTATACAGGGAGTTTTAAAACAAGTCCTTCCAAAGTGCGCATTGCTTTGAACCATGATTCGCCTAAAAACTTTTTAGCTGTAAGCAAAAAATATATTAAATCTGGCTGGAATGTACGTGTTTTGGTACCCACAACGAGCATTACCTATGGCGTGATGGTGCTGGTTTTATTACTTACGCTGTTCTTTATCTTGTTATATCTTATCCTTGAATTATTCGTACAAAGGCAGATCAGAAATGAAGAAAAAGAACGTTCACAAGCCAGTGCGAAGCAACAACTTGAGTTCCAAGTGATGCAAAGAACCTCGGCTTTACATGCAGAGATAAACGAAAGACATAAAGCGGAACGGGCGTTGAAAAATACTCAAAAAGAATTAATACAAGCAGCCAAATTAGCCGTATTAGGCCAGTTATCTGCCAGTATTAGTCATGAGTTGAATAACCCATTAGCGGCAATTAGAAGTTATGCCGATAATGCGCTGGCGTTTCTTGAGCGCTCAAAACTAGATAAAGTAAGTAGTAATTTGGTGCGCATTACCCACTTAACTGAAAGAATGGCCTCTATTAGTTCACAACTGAAAGCTTTTGCACGCAAATCAGATGGCGTGATGTCGGTAATCTCTTTACAACCTGTTCTTTTAGCATCCTTTGAATTGGTTAAACCTCAATTAAAAGCAAGCCAAGTTAGCTTAGAAATGCATTTGCCCAATAATGCTATTTTTGTCAAAGCCGAGCCGATTCAGCTTGAACAAATATTGGTGAATTTATTGTCGAACGCGATTCAAGCAATGCAAGAGAGTGATATAAAAATTATCCATGTGACATTATCAATGACGCAACAAGATGCGTTAGTAGAGGTCGTTGATACTGGACCGGGAATAGACCAGTCGGTCATCGGGCAATTATTTGAGCCTTTTTTTACTACCAAAGAATCTGGTCTTGGATTAGGTTTATCGATTTCACAACAGATTATTAATAGTATGCATGGGTTACTTTGGGCAGAAAATACGCCTGATTCAGGGGCTAAATTTTCTATTTCCCTGCCTTTAGCTGAGACTATATAAATTCAGGAGTTAACATGAACCCGGTCTTCTTTATTGATGATGAGTACGATCTCAGAGTTGCCAATGAGCAAACCTTTGAGTTAGCGGATATTGACGCGCAATTTTTTGCTGATGCAGAGTCGGCATTGTTAGCGATGCAAACCATTACACCGATTGTTGTTATCACTGATATCCGTTTACCCGGAATATCTGGAAAGCAGTTATTAAATACATTAGCTAAACAAGATCCCGATTTACCGGTTATTTTAATCACTGGCCATGGTGATATTTCAATGGCTGTGCAAGCGATTCATGAAGGTGCTTATGATTTCATTGAAAAACCTTTTTCTTCAGACCGTTTGATTGAAACAACCCGTAAAGCCATTGAAAAACGCCATTTAACCATGGAAAACAGACAACTCAAAAAAGCGTTACAAACCAAAGATACGCTTGGGCCAAGGATTATTGGTAACACACCAAGTATGGTCGAATTACGCAGAATGGTCGCTCAAGTAGCTGATACTCAAGCTGATATTCTCTTATTTGGTAAAACAGGGACAGGCAAAGAGTTAGTTGCGCGTTCATTACACGAACAAAGCCAGCGCAGTGGTAATAACTTTGTGGCGGTAAATTGTGGGGCAGTGCCAGAAAATTTAATCGAAAGTGAATTATACGGTCATGAAAAGGGCGCTTTTACAGGGGCTGGTAGCCTGCGCATTGGTAAGTTTGAATATGCACAGGGCGGGACACTGTTTCTTGATGAAATTGAATCTATGCCAATGCAGGCACAGGTGCGTTTATTAAGAGTATTACAAGAGCGAAGCTTAGAGAGAGTTGGGTCAAATACTGCCATTGAATTAGATATTCGTATTATTGCCGCGACCAAAATTGATTTAACCAGTTCGCCTGATTTTAGACAGGATCTCTATTACCGTCTTAATGTCGTGACGTTGAACCTGCCTAGCTTAGAACAACGAAAACAAGATATTCCGATATTATTCCATCACTTTTTGTTAGTTGCCGCCGCCCGCTACGGTAAAGCTGCTCCTGCGCTTCCGACCAGTGATTTACAGGCATTACTTGCCCACGATTGGCCGGGTAATGTGCGTGAATTACGTAATGCTGCGGAACGATTTATTTTATTAGGTTCATTATCTGGTTTGAATAATGACAATAACGAAGAAGATAAAGGGCTAAGTTTATCATCTCAAGTGGAAGCCTTTGAAAAAAGTCTCATTGAGCAGGCATTAGAAATAACAGGGGGCAGCATTAAAGATACCATGAGCACCTTAAATCTAGCGCGCAAAACGCTGTACGATAAAATGCAAAAACATGGATTAGAAAAACAAAACTATAAAAGTGAATAATATTCAGTTTTGAATAAAGTATTGATTTGAATAAATATCAGGCATTTATTGTCTAAATGCCTGATATTTAGATGCAGTCTTTTATTAACAATCAAAAACCTAAAAAGAAGTACGGCGATAGGTTCTATATTTAGGCGTCCAGAAGTTTTCTGATAAACGGCGTTGCATTGTTTGTTCAGAAATCGGTGGCGCGACACCATCTTCAATGGCTTGTTTCGCGACGGCGTAAGCAATCGATTTACTGATCGAACGGATATCATTTAACGACGGTAATAAAGCGCCTTTTGCTTTTGTATATTGCATTGACTCATCGGCAAGTGATTGACTTGCTGCCATTAACATATTATCGCTAATAGATGTTGCGCGAACCACTAAAACACCTAAGCCAATCCCTGGGAAAATATAACTGTTATTACATTGTGATATTTCAAAAGTCTCACCTTCATATAAAACAGGCGAGAATGGACTACCTGTTGCTACGATTGCCTTACCTTGACTCCATTTAATAATATCCTGTGGCGTTGCTTCAACACGTGATGTTGGATTTGATAATGGCAATACAATAGGTTGCTCTGTATTGTGACATAAGCCTTCAACTATCTCTTGCGTGAACAGGTTTGGTTGGCCACTAACACCAATCAACACAGTGATCTTTGCTTCTTTTACGACTCGCTCAAGACCTAATGATTGGGTATTATCCCAGTCCGTTAAATTAGCTGACTTTTGCGCTAAAGGCTGTTGAAAGGATTGTAAATTTGGCATGTCGTCAGTTAACAAACCATAGCGATCAACCATGAACACTTGGGATCTTGCCTGCTCTTCTGATAATCCTTCGCGTTGCATTTGTTTTACGATATGCTGAGCAATACCACAACCCGCTGATCCAGCTCCTAAAAAGGCAACACGTTGGTCACTCAGTTTTTCTTTTTTGTTTAGACAAGCAGCTATCAGCGTGCCGACAGACACCGCTGCTGTTCCTTGAATATCATCATTAAAACAGCATAATTCATCACGATATTTTGTCAGTAAAGGAGTTGCGTTAGTTTGTGCAAAATCTTCAAATTGTAATAAGACTTCAGGCCAACGTCGACGAACGGCTTGAATGAAAAGATCCACAAATTCGTTATATTCGTCACCGGTAATGCGAGGGTGGCGGCAACCCATATACATAGGATCGTCTAATAAGTGACTATTATTAGTACCAACATCTAACACAATCGGCAGGCAATAAGCGGGACTAATGCCTCCACAAGCAGTGTATAAAGCCAGTTTACCAATAGGAATACCCATGCCTCCAATACCTTGATCGCCAAGCCCAAGAATGCGTTCACCATCGGTTACCACAATGACTTTTACATTTTGCTTGGTAGCATTTTGTAACATATCATCGATTTTATGGCGTTCAGGGTAGGAAATAAATAAACCTCTTTTACGACGATATATTTTTGAAAACTGTTCACATGCAGCGCCCACTGTCGGGGTATAAATAAGTGGCATCACTTCTTCCAAGTGGTGTTCAATCAAATGGTGAAAAAGCGTTTCGTTAGTATCTTGTATATTTCTGAGATAGATATGTTTATCTAAATCAGAGCTAAAAGAGGAAAGTTGCTGATAAGCACGTTTTGATTGTTCTTCAATAGATTCAATATTATGGGGTAATAAGCCTGTTAAATTGAAACTGTCTCTTTCTTCCTGTGAAAAAGCACTGCCTTTATTGAGTAATGGAGACTCTAGCAAAGCGGGGCCTGCAAAGGGAATGTATAAAGGGCGTTGAAATGGCATAAATCCTCGGTATTAAATCTAGTTTGAGTGAAAATAATGAGTCGTTAAAAAGTACTGTGAGTATTTTGTCTGTTTAACATATTACTTACAAGTGGTTTACATGGTTAATCAATAGGTATTGATTGTAAATAGGCATTCATGAATTAATTATATTGAAGTGGGTTTTAATAAAGTGGCCAAATTAATGGCCACTGTTTTAGGTTTTTAAAGTCATCCTTTTTAAAGGTTATTTGGTGATTATCTCTGGGCCCATCATCATAGTTGGTAACCAAGTTGAAACCCAAGGCACGTAAGTAACTATCATCAAGAATAGGAACATGACACCCACTAATGGTAATGAAGCTTTAACAACTCGCATCATCGACATTTTGGCAACACCTGCGGTGACAAATAAATTTAAACCAACGGGCGGCGTTATCATGCCTATTTCCATATTAACTACCATCATGATACCTAAATGGATAGGGTCGATACCTAATGCAATCGCGATTGGGAATACCAAAGGTGCAACGATAATCAGTAGACCTGAAGGTTCCATGAATTGACCACCGATTAGCAGTAAAACGTTCACTACAATTAGGAAAGCAATTGGACCTAAACCGGCAGAAAGCATAACCTCTGTGATCATTTGCGGAATACGTTCTTCAGTTAATACATGTTTTAAGATCAATGCATTAGCAATAATGAACATTAACATGATGGTTAATTTACCTGCTTCATACAGCGTTTTGCGTGTATCTTCATGACAAAGTGCATGAGACGCTTTACGCCAGTAAGGTAGTGCTTTTTTCTCTGCAGGCTCTTTTTCTGCAAGTGGCCCCATATCTTTGTAAACAAAGTTAGAGATAAAGAAAGCATAAACGGCTGCTACTGCGGCAGCTTCAGTGGGTGTAAATACACCGCCGTAGATACCACCAAGAATGATAACGATCAGTAATAATCCCCAACCAGCATCTTTTGCTGAATCAAAGACTTCTTTCCAACCGACAAAAGGTTGTGCCGGAATATTTTTAACACGTGCATAGATATATATCGCCAGCATTAGCATCAGACCTGCTAATAAACCGGGTAATACGCCACCTAAGAACATACGACCAACAGAAACATCTGTTGCCGCTGCGTAAACGACCATAACGATAGAAGGAGGAATTAAAATACCGAGGGTACCAGCATTACAAATAACGCCTGCAGCAAAATCTTTACTGTAGCCATTTTTGACCATACCTGCGATAACGATACCGCCAATAGCAACAACCGTAGCAGGTGACGAACCTGATAAAGCTGCAAACATCATACAAGCAACAACCGAGGCCATTGCTAATCCGCCACGTAACGAACCAACTAATGCAATTGCAAAACGAATAATACGTTTGGCCACACCACCGGTTGCCATAAAACTAGAGGCTAAGATAAAGAAAGGAATGGCTAATAAAGTGTAATGTCCTGCAAAAGCGTTAAATAAAGTTTGTGCCACGGACGCTAAAGAAGCATCTGAATGAATAAGTAAAAATAGTATGCTAGAGAGACCAAGGGAAACAGAAATAGGCACCCCAACGATCATAAAAGCAATAACCATCATAAATAGATATAACATAGCCATGATTATGCTCCTCGCTCTGAATTAATTGTTGATTCTTGGTCTGCTTCCAAGAACTCTTCGAGATCTTCTTCTGCTTCGTGACTAGCGATCATGCGATCAATTTTGCCTGTCATTATTTGCCAAGCAAGCTGCAAAAATCTAAAGGTCATCATCGCCATACCTAATGGCAGTGCAAAGTAAGGAATAAAGCGTGGTAATTTTTCATAGCGTTCGCCTTCATTAAACCAATCTGAGAGGAACTGTAGAATTTCAGGCATTGGAATATCTTCAGTTTCATACCAGGCTCTGTCGGTAATAAAGGGAACCCAATAGTTCCAAGAGCCAATTAATAAAGCGATAGAAAAGAACAAACATGAAAACACAGAAATTAATGCGAAGGTTTTTCTTAGTTTTTCAGGGGCAAGATTAATCACTACATCGACACCGATATGAAAGTGTTTTTTTACGCCAAATGAAGCACCTACCAATACCATCCAGGCGAACATGAAGACCGTTAACTCTAAGGCCCACAGTATATTGCTATTAAATATATAGCGTACAACGACATTAGCGAAGGTTAATAAAGTCATTAACCCTAAAAAGAGCGCAATTAATGTCTCTTCCATATAATCTGTAAATTTCCCTATTCGGGTTAAAATTCCAGTTTCCATACCTTGCTCCAAATTTGAAGTAGTCATTTTCATTTTGTTAGCCCCAAACATTTGCTAAATTGCAGGTGTTTGGGGCTAGGTTATACCCGTTAACAATCAACATACATTGAATGATAACGGGTACTTATTACTTGTTAGAAGCTAACGCAGCTTCAATCATGTCACTGCCGATATCTTTTTCAAATTTAGCCCAAACAGGTTTAAGTGCATTAACCCAAGCCGCACGTTGTTCAGCATTTAAAGTACGAACGACACCACCAGCAGCAAGAATATTTTGCTTGTTGGTTTCATTTACTTTACTTGATTCTGAATTTCTTTCTTCAGTCACTTCTTTAAGAATCGTTGCTAACTGAGTACGCACATCACCTGGTAATCCATCCCACCAATCGTTTGATGTCACGACTAGGTAATCTAAAATACCGTGATTTGTTTCTGTTACGCCATCTTGTACTTCGAAGAATTTTTTACCGTAAGTATTCGACCAAGTATTTTCTTGACCATCGATAACTTTAGTTTGTAAGCCACCGTAAACTTCTTTAAATGACATTTTTTGTGGGTTAGCGCCAAGTTGCTCAAATTGTGCTACTAACACATCGGAAGCTTGTACGCGGAATTTTAAACCTTTTGCATCTTCTGGAAGTAGAAGTGGTTTATTGGCAGACATTTGTTTCATACCGTTATGCCAGAATTCTAATCCTTTGATACCACGACGTTTCATGGCATTTTTTAATTTCTCGCCTGCTTCAGAGTTTTGGAAACGGTCAACAGCAGCAACATCTTCAAATAGGAAAGGTAAGTCGAAGATACGGTATTTTTTAGTGATTTTTTCGAATTTAGAAAGCGACGGTGCTGCTAATTGAATGTCACCGTTTAATAAGGCTTCTAATACTTTATCATCATCATAAAGTGTTGAGTTAGGGAACACTTCCATACAAGCTTTACCATTCATTTCTTTATTAACTCTAGTTTCTAATAAAGAGGCTGCCACACCTTTAGGGTGTTTATCTGTATTGGTTACATGGCTAAATTTAATCACGATTTCGCCTGGATCACAGTTAGCTGCTGCATTGAAACTAGTAAGTATTGCCGCTGTACCAATAGATAACATTGTAAGAGTTTTTAACATTTTGCATTCCTCATTCGGTAATAGTGTCGGTTTTTTTAGTTTGTATCACTGTGCATAAATGACACAGGATTCGGGTAGAACTTCACTCTACATTGCAATGGTTATGCCAATGTTATGGAAATGTTACCAAGTAACCGTATGGCAAGGTTTGTTTACTTTTCATTAACTTTTAACTGTGATCTGTAACAAGTTGAAAAGGGGGGAATCCACCCCGTTTAATTAGCTTTGGGTGGGAATTGACCAATTATGAGGTTAATGTTAATAATGAAGGGCTGTTAACTGTTGAATTAAGTTTACGGATGTTCATCATTGTATGAAAAATAAGAGTGAAAGAATGGATAAGGCGAATGTTTGTAATTAAAATGTTACATAACCCATTTTTATTTGCCAGCAAATAACTGTTAAATTATTTTATAGCGAAACTTAAAAAGGAGTATCAATGAAACCCCTATCCGCAAAGAGAACACTTATCGCAATAGGAAGCCTATTTGCCTTTACTCAGTCTAGCCTTGTTATATACCCGTTACCATTCAAGATGCAAAGTTCAGCAG
>TARA_R110001583_G_scaffold19334_5_pt1 | contig 24987 bp, 20 predicted proteins | sample TARA_R110001583 | Tara Oceans TARA_R110001583 (sample SAMEA4398432) | marine metagenome | biome: Polar Biome; feature: [MES] marine water layer (ENVO:01000295) within the mesopelagic zone...; material: water (ENVO:00002006), including particulate matter (ENVO:01000060) such as...... | reverse complement strand
TACAAATGATTTACCAGCGATTCCCTCGCGCCCTCTTTGTTGAAGTTCATCAAGAGGTTCGTTAACTGTAGGGCGAAGTTGATTTTTATCAACCTGAACAAGTTGTCCATCGGCAGTTAGTAAGTTAACTGTTTCACTAGGTCCTTGGGCTGCAGCTTTAGCAGCTCCTAAAAGTGAAAAACTACTTACTACTCCAGCTGCACCAACAGTCACTCCAAAGCTTTTCAGAAAATTTCGTCTACCCTTATCGGAAGTTTTTTGTGTCATATCTCAAGAATTTGCTCAGTCACGATTTAGGAATACTTATGTATAGATCTACCTTATCGTATTTACAAAATGTGTATAAATACACTTCGAATATTATTGTTATTATCCTAAAAAACTAAGTTCTATTTCTGTCGGAACCGTTTGCAGAACATTCAAAGATAAATAATATTTTCAGATTATTTAACAATTAGAAACTCATGTTAAAATTTAAAATATGATAACAAAAACTACTACCAAAAGACTATTATTCTGCATATTACACACTATTAAAAATACCAATGACTATGAAAATTCAATTAATCTAAATCCCGCAAACTAAACCTTTAAAGATCCTCTTATCTTAATTACCAGTCACTTACAAACATAAACGAAGCTTTATTTCAACGATTAATTCACCTTAAAAAGCTTGATTGATTTTTCTAAACAGCTTATAAAGTAAGTCTATCATCAAATAAACAACACTATCATCAAAACCATTCATAATACTGATACATATGCAATTAAAGCCATCTTTTCTCAAAAACCGAAATTACCCCATCATGTTTTATAAGACATTAGTAGAATGAATTGATTTAGAATTTCCTTAAAACAATTAAAAGCGTAATTTTGCACGAATCTTTTCAGCCAAAAATATGTTTACATCCGGCCTAACTTAAGACTATGAACGATTTAAATAATTTAATGCCCATTAATGAGTGGTTTAAGAAATTAGACAGCCGCCCAATAATAATTAGTGGGCCTTCTAATGCTGAATCTGAAGAACAGGTCTTAAATACAGCTCGTCAATTAAAAGAGATTGAGCAGGTCAAGATTTTCCGATCTAGTATTTGGAAACCACGTTCCAATTCTAACAATTTTGATAGTCGTGGAGATAACGCTCTTCATTGGCTAAATCAAGTTAAGTTAGAAACCAACCTATTAACTATGGTTGAGGTTGCTTCTCCAAAACACGTAGAAATGTGTCTACGTCACAACGTTGACATTCTATGGATAGGAGCTGAAACAACTTCGAACCCTTTTTCTATACAAGAACTTGCAAGTGCACTTCAAGGTATGAATGTGCCTGTAATGATAAAAAATCCTCTTAATCCAGATATCAATCTTTGGATTGGAGCTTTGGAACAAATTAACAAAGCTGGTATTTCTAAATTGGCTGCTATTCACTGTGGATTCTATCCTTTTGAACAAACTAGTTTACGAAACATACCTAAATGGGAAATTCCTATTGAATTAAAATCAAGGTTTCACAATCTACCTATGATTTGCGATCCAAGTCATATTGCGGGAGATAAAGAACACATTCAACAAATCTCTCAAAAAGCGTTAGACTTGAATATGGATGGCTTGATGATAGAAAGTCATTTCAATCCTGAAATAAACTTAAATCAAAAAGAGCAACAAGTTCTTCCTTCAGAATTAAACACCATATTAAATCGTTTAGTTTGCCGTCTAAGCATCAAAGACAGCGAAGACTATAATCCGCTTGGTCAATATAGAAATCAAATTGACTCGATAGATGCGCAACTTATAGCGCTTATTGCACAACGAATGAATATTGTAAGTGAAATAGGCGATTATAAATCGGAACAAAACTTAAATATTCTTCAGCTTAAGCGATGGGAAAAAGTTAGAGAGCAAGGTACTGAGCTAGGAAAGTCATTAGGCTTATCTGAAAAATTCTTGACTCAGCTACTTAGAATGATTCATAAAGAAGCTATCCTTATTCAGAATGACGTAATGAATAACAAAGAATAAATTCTCAAATAACGGGAATCAAAAAAGCCAGTAGATGAAAATCTACTGGCTTTTTCTTTACTAAATATCTTGTCGAGACTAGCTCTTTTGCTTAATCTTCAATTTTTGTCCTACTCTTAAACTACGAGAGTTTTTTATATTATTAATTTTCATGATATCGTAATTCGAAACTCCAGGGTATTTCTTTGCAATTGTCCAGAAGTTATCATTCTTTCTAACCGTGTAATAAATGTAATTCCCACTACCCTTTGATGATGACTTTTTAACACTACTCGTTTTCTTCTTACTTGCAACATATGATTTACCAAGAGTAGCTTGTTTTTGCTTCTTAGACATGCCATTAAAAGACTTATAATATGATGCCTTTGATTTTGGCACGTATATTGCCAATTTCTGTCCAACACGAATCATGTTTCTTCGAACATTATTCCAGTAGCGCAAATCCGACGTTCTGACATGAAACCAAGACGCAATTAAACCAACCGCATCACCAGACTTTACTTTATAATAAACTTTAGATTTTCCTTTAGGAACAGCATGAGCAAACTTCTGATATCTATCTCGAGGATTAGCAAGCTTATCCTTCAAGTTGAAATAATACTCCTTTTTATATGATGAAATAGAATCCTGATTATCAATAAAATTTAAAGCTGACTCAAAAGGGAGTTTCAACGAATATGGCTTACTAAAAGCTGGAATTATATCAGCACGATACTGAGGATTCAGTTCACGTAGTTTTGCTTTAGAAACATTGGTAAATTTCGCAATCTGATCAAAGTGTAATTGCTCCTTAATCATTATCGTATCACAAACCTCTGGAAATTTATTTGGGCGAGGATACAAACCATGTTCTTCATGGAAATTAAATGAATATAGTGCAGCAATAAAGGCTGGCACATAACCTCTAGTTTCCTTTGGTAATCGATAATAAATATCCCAATAGTTTTTCTTTCCTCCGCTTCGGCGAATAGCCTTATTTACATTTCCAGGGCCACAGTTGTATGCAGCAATAACCAATGGCCAATTGCCATACATCTTATATAAGTCTTTGAGGAATTTAGCTGCAGCATAACTAGCTTTTATTGGATCACGACGATCATCTACAAAAGAATTCACTTCCAACTTATACTGCTTACCTGTTGCATACATAAACTGCCACAAACCGGAAGCACCAGCTCTAGATAATGCCTTAGGATTAAGTGCAGATTCAATAATTGGAAGGTATTTTAGCTCTTGAGGTAAACCTTCTCTATCGAGGATTTCTTCAAATATTGGAAAATAATATTCCGACATTCCCATCATCAACTCTACTTGATTTCTTCTTCGCTGCGTATAAAGCTCGATATAATTTCGTACAATTTTATTATACGATAAATCGAACATAGATGGTATCGATTGTAAACGTTTGATGTAAACTGAATCAGCTAATTTCTCCTTAACATACTTGGGCTTTGGTCCATTATATGCTGTTGTTTTAATTGAATTTTCAGCATACCAAGCATTAACCAATTTATCCAAATTACTTTTGAATTCTGGCTGAATACTATCATTCAAGTCCCAACGTACATCAACAGGATTGACCTTAAGAAAAGCTAAGGAATCTTTCTCCACTGCAGGAGCCATTTCCTCTTCCTCGCTAGGATTTTCAACTTCTCTTTCCTGAGCAAATGCCTCAGGCGTCTCAATTGCCACATTAGAAATTTCTGTAGCATTTTTACTCGTAGAACAAGCCATACTTGCAATAAGAGCTAAGGAATAAAGGGAATATTTAAATTTCATACTTGTTTCTTTTCTTCATTTCTATCTCTCCAAGAAATAGAATTCAAATTAAAAATAGTGTTATAACACTTACCATTGTTGCTTATACGCAACACGCCACATTTTATTGCTTACTCAGACTTAAAATATCTTAAGACTCAATAAAAATCTGAAACAATAAACTCCTTCTATCTAAAAATTAATTCGACAAGAAAGTCCAAGCGTACTACCCGATACAGGATTATAATTCATCTTTGGATGAACAGTCATACTTAAATCATCATTGATATTGAAATTAGTAAAATGTGCATCAACCGTTGCGTCAATAATATTAAGGACATAAACTCCGAATAGAATGATATAACTTAAATCTCTATCACGCTTAAAAGAATCTTTCTTATTTTGAAACGTTGTCTTAAACCAATTATCAACATCAGCAGTAGTCGTTGAGAAATCAGTATCTGGAACAAGTTTTTGGTATCGTTTAGATGTCGGCTCAGGTATACCAGCATCTTCAGCTTGATTTTTAAATTCTAAATACTTCGTTAAATCGATATAGCCATCCTTGTAATCATTATATTGACCTGTATTCCATCCAATAGCATATAGAGTTGCCCCAATACCTGCATACAGAATAGGTAGCTTCCAATATTTCTTATTATAAATCTGTCCCAAACCTGGCAACAAAGCAGAATAAAGAGTAGCCTTATGTGGCGAGTGCTCCTTTACTACTATAGGTTTATATACAGTATCGGGTTCAACTTTCTGTGCATGTACATTTTGTCCAGAAATTAGCACAACAAAGCACACTACCACAAGAAAAAGAAGTGTTTTCAACTTATTCAAAACGTTTTTTTTTGAGTTTTTTATGATTTCATCTGATCAAGAACACCTAAAATACGTTCTAAATCATCATCAGATTTAAAAGGAATAATAATCGTTCCTTTTCCTTTATCGTTACGCTTCAAATCAATTTTAGAGTCAAAATGCTTAGATAAATGTTTCTTAAGACTTTCATATTCTTCAGCCAAACGAGCCGGACTAGCCTTTTCTTTAACTGGCGATCCATTATTAGCTTCACGAGCTAATTCTTCAATCTTCCTTACTGAAAGCTCTTGCGAAACAGCCATTTTGAAGATAGACAATTGATATTCTCTATTATCAACATTTACAAGCGCACGAGCATGTCCCATAAGGATTTGCTTTTCGCGAATTCCTTTCTGAATTTCAGCAGGAAGCTTAAGTAAACGCAAGTAGTTTGAAATAGTTGAACGCTTTTTTCCAACACGATCACTCAAAGTTTCCTGAGTTAAATCGCATTCGTCGATTAATCGTTGATATGAGATAGCTACCTCAATTGAGTCAAGATCTTCGCGCTGAATATTTTCAACCAATGCCATCTCAAGCATTTTGTCGTCTTCAGCAAGACGTACATAAGCTGGAATCTTTGCTAGGCCAGCAATTTTAGATGCTCTAAGACGACGCTCTCCTGCAATAAGTTGGTATGAATTGTTATTAAGTTTGCGAACAGTGATAGGCTGAACGATACCAATTTCTTTGATCGATTTGGCTAATTCATTTAAAGCCTCTTCGTCAAATTTTATTCGAGGCTGAAAAGGGTTTACCTCAATCTTCGATAGTTCAATTTCGTTACTTAGTTCATTCTCCTGACGAGATGGACGAGCTTGAAAATCATCTCTATCATCAATCAATGCACCTAAACCTCTACCTAATGCACTCTTTTTTGCCATAACATATCATTATAAAATATGAATTCGACTAGCTTATTACACTAATCGAATTGCATTTTCTTATTTCTCAATTTCATTTTCTTGATGCTCTTCTTCCGCTTGTGTATTATTTACAACTAGCTCTCTTGCTAAGTTTAAATAATTGACGGCTCCATTTGATTCTGCATCATATAAAATAGCAGGCTTTCCGAAACTTGGTGCCTCTCCTAGTTTAGTATTTCTTTGGATAATCGTTTCGAAAACCATATCCTGAAAATGTTTCTTTACTTCGCTAACAACCTGATTTGATAATCGTAAACGACTATCATACATGGTCAATAAGAAACCTTCAATTTCCAAATCAGGATTTAATCTGCTTTGAATAATCTTAATGGTATTTAAAAGTTTCCCTAAACCCTCTAGAGCAAAATATTCGCACTGCACAGGAATTAAGATTGAATCTGCTGCAGTTAGAGCATTAACAGTAATCAACCCTAAGGAAGGCGAACAATCAATCAGAATATAATCGTAGTTATCGCGAACAGCATTCAAAACATTCAGAAGAATCTTTTCACGATTAGCTAAGTTTAGCATTTCAATCTCTGCACCTACTAAATCAATATGTGAAGGAAGTAGATCTAGGCCTTCCATTTCAGTTTTAAGAATTGCATCTTTAGGATCAGTGCCATCAACGATACATTCATATAGGCTGCTTTCAATTGTACGAACATCAAAACCATAACCCGATGTTGCATTAGCTTGAGGATCGGCATCGACTATAAGAACGCGATGTTCCAATACAGCAAGGCTAGAAGCTAGATTGATAGCTGTTGTTGTTTTACCAACACCACCTTTTTGATTTGCAAGAGCGATTATTTTAGCCATAAACAATTCTTATTTTAATCAGAGAAAACGAACAAAATTCATTCCTCTTTCGTAGATATAACACTTACCTTAAGTATACGAATAACACTAATTTGACCAATCATAATCTCTTATACCCTAGACTTATTAGTTCATGCTTTCGTTAGTTTCAAAGATAGTATTTTAAAAGACATTTAAAATTCAGATAGCCTCAGACTTATTAAAAATAAGCTCAAAGTTATAAACAATTTGAAATAGACTTAAGCTTCTGCATAGAGCTTCAAACTCTCAATTAATAGCTGTTCCTTATCAATTGGAACTACCACTGGAATTTCACAAACAATACCACCTGCAAGGTTAGATATTGCAGCAATCTCAGCTGCATTCATTCCTGCTGCCAAACAAAGTGTTGCTACTGAGATAACAGTATCTCCAGCTCCTGACACATCGGCAATTTTTCTCACTACTGCTGGAATATGCTCGTAAGTATTCTCATTACTGATAAATACGCCTAACTCCGAAAGGGTAATCAATAACTTATCAACGCCCATTTCTCGCTGAAATTGCTTCGCAGCTCGAAATAAACCATCAATATCACCTTTTTCTAGGCTCAGATTAGAACCTTCAAGAAATTCCTTAAAGTTTGGTTTAAATAAAGTCACATTTTTATAGTCCAAATAATGACGCTTTTTTGGATCAACCGAAACAGGAATATCCAATTGTTTCGCTTTATCAGTAATGGTTTCAATCAATTTCTTTGTAATCAGACCCTTATCATAGTCTTCAAATACAATAGCATGTATATCTTGATTATCCAATATGTTTAGAACATGCGCGATAAATGACAGCTCAGTATCATCAGCCAATTCATGCGTATCTTCTTCATCAATACGAATCACATGCTGATTGTTGCTAATAAATCTGGTTTTAACTGTTGTTCTACGATGAGAACTCACTACAATACCAGACTGTTCATGCTGAATTTCAGATAGAAGGTTGACAAAATCTTTACCTCTATCGTCGTCACCAATAACAGAACACAATATTGGGTTTGCTCCTAGCGATTTAATATTCAAAGCTACATTGGCAGCACCACCCAATCTGTTTTCACGACTTGAGCATGAAAAAATGGGCACAGGTGCTTCCGGAGAAATACGATCGACCTCGCCCCATGCGTAGGCGTCAACCATAACGTCACCTATAATAAGAATATTGTAATCGGAGAAGGATTCGAAAATACGATTCAATTCAGATTTGTTCACAAGCGGTATTTTTTTTTAGTTTTCCCAACAAAGATAAACAAATTCAAATCTTTAAAAATAGATGAGCGAAGCTTTAGATTTTTTTAATAGATATGTCAATTTATATGCATAAAATTAACAACTACTCAATTTCTTTCTTCGTATTAGCATTCACAAAAAGAATGTGACCAAGATTCTCATACCCCTCAAACATTTCAGCTCCTTCGTGCTTGAGGATATCACCTCTAAAACCTATCAAGGTTAAACCTGCATGTTCAGAACGTTCATTAATTAGATCCTTAGGGGAAACATCATCTTGCGCTATTAACACTTCAACATTTGTACTTATAATTGGTAGTCGACCCGAAGCAATCATTTCATCAAGACTCGCTCTAACCTCCAGAACTTGTTCTGCCTTACAAATATTAAAAATCTTAATATCGGCTTTTTTCCAATCAGGATGCCCTGCAATAATAAAGCTCAATAAAATCATCAAATTTGCATTATCAGCATCACTTGGTTTAATCCAAATATGGATATCCGACTTCAGTTTAAAACGACGATTCGAAGAAGCCAAGACACAAAAATCAAAATTACCTGCATTGGCTAAAGCATAGTTTTCTATAATTTCACTTAAATTCTCAGGATTCTCTTTGTCGTATTCAAAAATCACCATATTATTTTCCATACCTGCAACGCCAGGTAACTGTATAGCTTGAGCAATAGCTGAAGTATATGAAGGTGAAATAATAGTATCCACAAAAACATGATTGCCGACATTTTCAGAACGACTCACCAACAGATCAAGCTCTTGCATGGCTTGCTCATGTGTAGACTTAGAATAATACCCTTCTATTCGATGCAGATAGGTTCCAAAACCATATTTGTAGGCAATCCAGTTTAATAATTTGAAAGCCGTATCTCGTTCAAAAGAATCCTTTGATATACAAATAGCGCTTGGTCGCCACTCTTGCACACGTTTTTCCCCTGCTTTTTGCAGAAACACTTGAACATTCCTATGCAACTGATATAATGAATTCAAAAAGATTGAAGCTAATCCATGTCTATCCTTATGATAATAATTCATATACAAATAGGTCAAAACCATCATTATAATTGCCAATAAAGCATATATCGTATTAATCTTGAACATGATCAAAACAGATACGATAAAACCTAGCAATGACAAATACCATTTCGACTTAAAAGAAGGTCTATAACTAGGCGATGAACCAAAATGATTAAGAAAAGAGATCAAACAAAGCGCACCATAGGTTACCATGAAAAACATAGATATAACCTCTGCAACAGCATTGATATCACCCAGGAATACAAAAAATAGAGCAATCAAGCACGTCACTATTGAAGCATTTATAGGTTCTCCATCTTTTTGACGCCCTTTTGCTAACCATCTATTCAGTCCTTTTGATGGGAGAGATCTATCAACCGAAAGAGCTTGCAAAGTTCTTGGTGCCACCATTACCGAACCTAAAGCCGACGAAATGGTTGATGCGGCCAAACCCAAAGGGATTGCAATAGCACCTCCCAGAGCAATTTTACCCATAACCAGTTGATGATCTAACAAGTCTTGAACACTGGCATATTGAGCTAATTTATACACAACAAAAACATAAATAATCATACCAATAAAAGTAGCCGCAGTAGTTCCCCAAGGAATTGATTTTGCAGGATTTTTAAGATCACCTGATAAACCAACACCCGCCGTCATTCCAGTAAACGCAGGGAAAATAATAGCGAAAATCACAAAGAATTGATCTGAATTTCGAAACTCAGCCTTAAACAAGGAAAAATCTGAAACCGATGCATGTGCCGTATCTCCAAGAAAAAATAAAATAAGAGATGCAAAAAGAATGGCAGCAACAAAATAAAGAGCTTTCACCCCCAGATTAGCTCCTTTTTTTAAAATCAAAACGGATAAAAGCAACATGGCTGGAACAGAAATAGCCTGCCTAGGCAAAGTGAAATCGTAAGTTGACAAAAACCAATTAAAAACGGGCTCAAAAGCTTCGGTAAAAGCAATAATATAAAAGGCAACAGAAATGGCCTGTGAAAAGAATAGAGCCAAGCCAATTGTGGCTCCAATATTTAAACCGAAAGAACGTGAGATAATAAAATATTCACCCCCGCCTTCAACTCGCTTATTTGTTGCAAGCTCAGAAATAGCAAAAGCTGTTGGTATGGTTACCAAATGCCCCAGTAGAATAATTAAAATCACACCCCAGAAACCAAGGTTCCCAACGGCATAACCAAACCTTAAGAACAAAACAGCTCCTAAAATGGTCGATATCGCTGTAAAGAAAACAGGTGCCGTTCCAAATTTCCGTTTTTCTACTCCCTCTTTCATAGGATATTAGTATTAATTTAAGCTTCGTTTTCAATAAATTTAAACTTAATTATTTAGTCATACGAATCTTTCAAGACAAAATTTCTAAATGAATACTCGAATTATAAATACTTATAGACTTAATCTGTTCAACATTTTTAAGTGCTAATACAGGAAATTATTACTATTTTCGGCTTTAATTATTACACCAAGATTTTTAACAATATAGCTTTATTAAATATTAATAGCAGGCATAGACTAACCTATATTAACCTGTTAACTAACAAATAAGCTATATTTAAAAGACATAAAAACGAAAAACAATGAAGAAATTATTATTTGCACTTCCTCTATTACTTCTGTTTGCATGTAATCAGGGACCTACTGTTAAGATTAAAGGTAGCATTAAGAAAGGTGATGGCATTACGCTTTACCTTGACAAACTTCATGTTGCCAGTGCAGAAACAATTGATTCTGTTAAGCTTGATAAGGATGGTGAATTCCGTTTTAAAACTAAAACAACTGAACCTGGATTTTACCTTTTACGTTTATCGAATGGTAAATTAATTACGCTTCTTGCTAATCCAGAGGAAGAAATTGAAGTTAATTCGATCTCTACACATATGAATCGTGCTTATATTGTTTCTGGCTCAGCAGGTTCGGCACTAGTAAAAGACCTTAACGATAAGCTTAAGGAAACAAAAGATAGTATTACTGTTATCAGAAAGCAATTGGAAGAGAAAAAGTCTGATCTAAATTATTCAAGCATTTCTCAAAACCTGTTGGCTAACTATGTTGAAGTTATTCAAGATCAAAGAGAATTCTCTACGAACTTCATCATGAAAAATGCAACTTCACTTTCAAGTTATTTAGCTCTTTATCAGAAAATCGATAAAAACATATATACTTTGAACGAGAACAGTGACATTAAGTTCGTTAAGATTGTTGCTTCATCGATGAGAGCTTTATACCCAGAGCATGAATACACAAAAGCTGTGTTAGCAAACCTTGCTGATATGCAGAAAAATTTGGCAAATTTGAAACTTAAGAATCTAATTAAAGAGCAAGGATCAAACTACCCTAACCTTAGCCTTAAAAATACCAAAGGAAAAGAAGTTAACCTTAACTCGTTTCATGGAAAACTTATCGTTTTAAGTTTTTGGGCTTCGCAAAATCCTGCTTCAAGAAAGCAAAACAGCACTTTGAAAAAGATTCATGCAAAGTACAAAAACAAAGGCTTAGAGATTTATCAAGTTTCTGTTGATACTGATGAAAAACTTTGGAAAGAAGCTATTGAAAAAGATGGTTTAAAATGGACTAACGTTTGTGATCCAACAAATGGAAGTTCTATTGCTCTTAGCAATTTCAACGTAAAGCAAATTCCTGCAAATTATATTATTAGCAAAAAAGGTGACTTCGTTGGGAAAAACCTTTACGGATTAGCTCTTGAAGAGAAAATTGCAGAATACATCAAATAAGAAAATAAAACATTGAGTCTGGTTATTTTAACAAGACCAGACTCAAAACTTTAGCTTAATTAAGCGTACATATGACAACTGGAAAAAAGATATATTTTGCTTCTGATGTTCACTTAGGTGCTCCAGCTTTAAACAACAACCTTCAACGCGAAAAGTTGTTTGTAAAATGGCTGAACCAAGTGAAGGACGATGCCAAAGCCATTTATTTAATGGGCGATATTTTCGATTTTTGGTTCGAATATAAAAGAGTCGTACCTCGAGGTTTTACTCGAGTTCTTGGTAAACTTGCCGAAATATGTGACTCTGGAATTGAAGTCCATTTCTTTACAGGCAATCACGACATTTGGGTTTTCGATTACCTTCCAAAAGAACTTGGAGTGATTGTTCATCGCGACGTTCTAAAAACAGAAATCGAAGGCAAAAAATTCTTCCTAGCTCATGGTGATGGACTCGGTCCATACGATAAGGGCTACAAAATGCTTAAGAAAATATTTACCAGCAAACTCATGCAGTGGTGCTTTGCCCGATTACATCCTAACTTTGCAATTGGAATAGCTCACAAATGGTCTTCGCACAGTCGCTTAAGCGATGGTAAAGTTGAAGCTGATCAATTTAGAGGAACAGATAAAGAATGGCTAGTTCTCTTTGCCAATGACACTCTAAAAACTGAACACTTTGACTATTTCATTTTTGGACACCGCCATTGGCCTTCGGATATCGAACTTGACAAAGGTGCTCGATATATCAATACGGGTGACTGGATTTCTCATTTCACCTATGCGGTTTTCGATGGTGAAACAATGGAACTTATGAATTTCGAAAAACCTGAAGCATAGCTTTCTCTCGCAGACACAAATCTCATAAACCTCAATTAAATTCTCACTATGGAATTTTTATATATCGCAATTGGAATCATAAAAGGGATGATAATTGCTTGGCTAATTTTAAGAAAGAAATTAAATACAGCCGCGGCATCTCATCGCGAAGAACTTTTGAAAAAAGAGAATGCTTTTATTCTTGAGAAGAGTGAGTTGGAGCAATCGAAAATGAGATTTGAAGAAAGAGCTAACAACCTTCAGACTGAAAAGCAAGAATTCCAAACAGAGCTGACATCTGAAAGAGAAAAGAATGAAAAATTAAACCGTTCAGTTTCTATTTCAGCAACAGAGCGTAAGAATTTGGAGGAAAAGCTCGATACTCAGAAAAAAGAGTTGGAAGAACTACAAAAGCGATTCACTACTGAGTTTGAAAATATTGCCAATAAAATTCTGAAGGAAAACTCAAAAGAATTCACCAGTTCGAACCAAAAGAACATGGATGAGATTTTGAGTCCAATCAAAGAGAAACTGGTTTCATTTGAAAAAAAGGTTGAGGAAACTTACGATAAAGAATTACGCGATAAAATTAGCTTACGCGAAGAAGTTAAAAAACTTTACGATCTAAATACGAAGCTCTCTACTGAAGCCAACAATCTGACAAAAGCTCTTAAGGGTGATGTAAAAAAGCAAGGGAACTGGGGTGAAGTTGTTCTTGAGCGAATTCTTGAAAGATCGGGATTAACCAGAGGTCAGGAATACGATAGAGAGGTTGCCATGAAGAATGACGACGGCCAATCTATTCGTCCTGATGTGATTATTCGCCTACCCGAAGAGAAACACATTATTATCGATTCTAAAGTTTCGCTAGTTGCCTACGAACGATTTGTAAATGCGAGTAACGACGAAGAACGTGAAGCCTTCCAAAAAGATCATATTGCCTCTTTTAAAGCTCACATAAAGGGCTTGGCAGATAAACATTATCAAAGTTCAGATTCTTTAAATACGCCTGATTTTGTATTGATGTTTGTGCCAATAGAATCATCATTTGCTGTTGCTGTGCAGGCCGATCAGGAACTTTTCGGATACGCTTGGGACAATAAGATTGTAGTTGTGAGTCCTTCTACTCTATTAGCGACTCTACGCACAATTTCATCTATATGGAAACAAGAAAACCAGAATAAAAATGTAATGGAGATTGCTCGCCAAGGTGGAGCTCTTTACGACAAGTTTGTTGGTTTCGTTGAAGATTTAATTAAGCTTGGACGACAAATGGATGGTTCTCAGAAACTGTATCAGGAGTCGATGAAAAAGCTATGTGACGGAACAGGTAATCTTGTTGGTCGTGCTGAAAAAATTAGAACACTTGGCGCTAAGGTTAAAAAGAAACTACCACAAGCTTTGCTCGATAGAATTGACGAAGCAAAGGCCGTTGAATAATCTTACCTTGCACATTTCAGAATAGAATAAAGCCAATACATCTAGAACAAGATTTATTGGCTTTTTCAATATCCAAATCATCCACCAGAATGCCATTACCTCCTTTCGAAGTGCTTCGAATAGGTTCGAAACCACTTTTACCCACTTCACCAAGTCCTTTTAGGGAGTAAAAAAGACCATCTAACCACTTCGAAACTGGGAAAAACCCCTTAGATAAGTCCCTCGAAGAGGTCTTAAACTCCTTTTATCCTCTTCAAGACCCCTTTTTACCACTTCACCAAGGGGATAAAAGGGGTTCCAGGTGGGGTCAAATTAGGTTAAGTAGAATTTAATTATTCCAGCAAAATACTAAAGGCTGTTTCGCTTGAAACAGCCTTTATTTTAAATCTTATTTTTCATCCAGAAAAGCGTTAAATACTTCTCCAATAATAATCAAATATGAAGAGAATATAAACCCCAACTATATACAACTTAGGTATTCCTATTTCCCTCTTTGAGAAGAAATCACAAAGGCATTTTTTATCATCAGATTATTTATCATTGAATCTTTTATCTCAACATTACTGTGTTGTACACTTACCATCATATTAAAATTCTGAACAATCGGGTTAGAAGGCTCTAAGTAAACAAATCTAGATATTTTAAATATTGCTTCCTTAGGTAATTCTTTTACAAATTCACCATGTATTATTTTAATAACTTCATTCTTCTGAGTTAGAGAAATTGACATACTAATCAACACGTCCCATTTATCTTTAACATCGTCTCTTTCTAATAATGCAAACAAATTAAACCTACCTAACCTAGCCTCAATTTTCCTTTCAACTTCTATTATTTTATCAATATAATCCCTCATCTTATTACCCCCATTAAATTCTTAATTGAATCAATCATGTCTTTTGCCTCTACTGAAGTAACATTGCCAATATCACTATATCTCATCTCTGGATTCCATTGGTTAACATTACTCCAATCAACAAAATAATTCATTTTAATTTTAGATTCGAGTCCTGATAGTGAAAGTAAAATATCCAGATTATGAGTCTTAAAACTTCTGTAATCCTGAAATTCTCGATTTGTTTCCGGAAAATCAGACCAATTCAAAGTTCTGCAAGTTCTAGCCTTTAAGATTAGCTCCATAACATATCCACTCAAGTAGACAGCACCATCATATCGCTTGTTTTGATATAATATCTCAGCATCCTTCAATTTTGCTTTTGCTCTTTTCCTTAGATCAGTTCTCGATATCATTCTTCAAATATACCTTTATTATTTTTCACTTATAATAGAAAATTATAAACATCTGCGGTACTATATGTAATTAACTTATAGAGTTCTTAATAAATCAAATCTTCTCCGTAAGCTTCCTCACGAAGCGATATTTATTAAAAAACTCCTTGGCAATCACACGGAAAATGGTGTAGGCTGGTATGGCTAACATCATACCTAAAATACCCGCCATTGAACCTGCGAATAGTATGACCAAGAATATCTCAAGTGGGTGCGCATTCACGCTATTGGAATAAATAAGTGGTTGGAAAAGGATATTATCAATCAGTTGAACAATTAGGAACACAAGAGCTGTATAGCCCAATAATGGCACAACTTCAGCATAGAAATCAGCACCTAGGTTTGTTGCAATACCAATTATCAATCCGAACATAGTTCCTATGATTGGCCCGATATAAGGGATAACATTAATCAAACCTGCAAATAGACCAATTACAACAGCATGACTGAAGTCCATTCCCACAATCGTTAAGCCTACAGTTACCATAGTGCCTACAAGAATCACTTCGAAAAAGAGTCCTACAAAGTATCGCATCAACAGATTCTTAATTGAATCGAGTACGTGTCGAACGCCTTCTTCTTTATTCTCTGGAACAAATAAAACAAGTGAATCAATAAAAAGACTACTATCCTTTAAGAAGAAAAATGTAATGAATGATATCGAAAATAAGGCAATAAATAAGCCACCAACCGTACCAGCAAGAGATCCAAAAATAGATGAGATATCAGAAAACTTAAGGACAGAGGAAAGGTTCTCAGTAATTAAAGCTTGAATTTTGAAATCGCCGCCATCAGTAGAATATTTGGAAACAAAAGCCTCTATATTTCTTATTGGTTCATCTAAACTATGAACGGCAGATTGCACGTCGATATTCGACAATTGCTGAGCCTCCTCTACAATCATTGGAATAAAAGTTCGGAAGAATACCACCATCAAAAACCAAAGCAAGGCTAAGGTTAAACCAGCAGAAACACTTAATGGAATCTTGCGTCCTTTAATGGTCGCTTTATTAAGAAAATCGACAAGTGGGCGTCCTATAAAAGAAAGAACAACTGCGATTCCAATATAGGCAAGAATGGCACTGAAATACCAAAATATTAAAGCTAAAAAAAGTAAACCGGCAGCTGCTAAGAAATATTTCCCTTTTCCGTTCATAATAGGACGTTCATTTTACAGTAATAGTGATTGTGTACAGATTACAAAGAAGCGAATTTTGCACGCTTAATTCGATTAAAATTAACAAAAATATTAAGCAATCGCTTATCTAATACAAATTAGGGGCTATCGATTATTATCGATAGCCCCTAAGAAATCTAATTAGAATTCAAGATATTCTATAAGTCAGAATATTGAATTTATATTTTAATAGATTCTTTAACTTTTTGCTTCATCAAAGCAATTTCAAGAACTTCCATTACATCTTCTACATAATGGAATTTTAAGCCTTTCAAGTAGATTGGCTTAATCTCTTCAATATCTCTTTCGTTCTCGTGACAAAGAATAATTTCTTTGATTCCAGCTCGCTTAGCAGCTAGAATTTTCTCACGAATTCCACCTACTGGCAATACTTTTCCACGAAGAGTAATCTCACCTGTCATGGCCAAATTCTTCTTAATCTTACGTTGCGTAAAAGCAGAAGCGATAGATGTAATCATTGTCACACCTGCCGATGGTCCATCCTTTGGGATAGCACCCTCTGGAACATGAACGTGAAGATTCCACTTATCGAAAGCTTCTTGATTTATATCTAGTTTCGCAGCATGAGCTCTTAAGTATTCCTGAGCCAATAGAGCTGATTCTTTCATCACATCACCAAGATTACCTGTAAGCGTTAGCTTGCCTTTACCTGGGCTTAAACTCGACTCTACGTAAAGAATCTCACCACCCACCGATGTCCAAGCTAGGCCTGTAACAACACCAGCAAACTCGTTACCCTGATATTTATCGCGATTGAAACGCTCAGCACCTAAATAGGCTTTCAGCTCTTCAACTTTTATTGCTTTCTCGTAAGTATCATCCATAGCTACTTTCTTAGCAACACCACGCATTAGCTTAGCAAGCTTCTGATCTAAAGCACGGACTCCCGATTCACGAGTATATTTCTCAATAATATGAACGATTACCTTATCTGAAACAGTAACATGCTTTTTAGTCAATCCATGATTCTCTAATTGCTTAGGGATTAAGTGACGCTTAGCAATCTCTGTTTTTTCTTCAGTGATATAACCACTCACATCAATCATTTCCATACGATCGCGAAGAGGAGCTGCAATAGCACCAACATTATTCGCTGTTGCAACGAACATCACTTTTGATAAATCGTAATCTACATCAAGGAAATTATCGTGAAAGGCAGAATTTTGCTCTGGATCTAAAACTTCTAATAAAGCTGATGATGGATCACCTCTATGGTCAGAACCAACCTTATCAATCTCATCCAATATAAATACAGGATTCGACGATTTAGCTTTTTTCATCCCTAAGATGATACGTCCTGGCATTGCACCAATATATGTTTTTCTATGTCCTCGAATTTCTGCCTCATCGTGCAAACCACCCAAGGACATTCTTACGTATTTTCGATCAAGCGCACTTGCAATAGACTTACCTAAAGATGTTTTACCAACACCTGGAGGGCCATAAAGACACAAGATTGGCGATTTCAAATCACCTTTTAATTTCAAAACAGCAAGATGCTCAATGATACGATCTTTCACTTTCTCCAAACCAAAATGATCTGAATCCAAAACATTCTGAGCATTCTTTAAATCGAAGTTATCCTTGGTGAACTCATTCCAAGGTAAATCAATCATTTCCTGTAAGTAATTCAACTGAACTGAGTATTCAGCAGCTTGAGGATTCAATCGCTGTAATTTTTTCAATTCTTTTTCGAAAACTTCAGCAACTTCGTCGCCCCAAAGTTTTTCAAGTGCCTTACCTTCAAGCTCCATCACATCCTCTTCACCAGGATTTCCACCTAGCTCATCTTGAATGGTTTTCATTTGCTGATTCAACAAGTACTCACGCTGTTGCTGATCCATATCAGTCTTCACCTTAGATTGAATATCATCTTTCAATTCTAAGATTTGTACCTCTGCAGATAAAAGCTCTAAAAGTTTCATTGCACGATCTTGCAAGACACCTATGTCTAGAAGTCCTTGCTTCTTGCTCAATTTCATGTCTGAGTTACTAGAAATAAAGTTGATTAAGAAAGATGAACCTTCAATATTTTTAATTGCAAATGTTGCCTCGTTAGGAATCTGAGGGCTCAACTTAATCACCTTAATAGCGATATCTTTAATTGATCCAACAAGAGCTTTGAACTGATTATCTTCTTCTTCAGGACGAATATCCTTTAGGGTAGTTATTTTTGCAACATGATAAGGATCGTTCGAAGTCATTTCTTCAATCTCGAAACGCTTTTTACCTTGCAAAATAACTGTAGTGGTTCCGTCAGGCATTTCCAAAATCTTGATGATTTGGGCAACGGTACCAATCTTATGCATATCATCAACCTCAGGTTCTTCAACCTCATAGTCGATTTGTGAAACAGCTCCTAAAAGCCCTTTATCTGCATAAACTTCGCGTACAAGTTTCAATGATTTATCTCGTCCAACTGTGATTGGGATAACCACACCTGGGAAAAGTACTGTATTTCGAAGCGGCAAAATCGGTAAACTGTCAGGCACCTCAAAATCATCAATGGCACTCTCATCTTCATCCGCAATAATTGGAATAAAATCAGAGTCCTCATCCATCATATTCGTTAGCCCCATGCCTCCTATATTGATTTCTATCTTACTACTCATATCTATCTTAGTCTTATTTCTGTCAATTAATGTAAGAATGCCATACCATCACTCAAATTGTGACATAATGACGTAGTCTTACTTTACTTTTATACTACACAGCTAACAGGCAATCCCTATGCCAAGATGTAATTGACTAGAAAGATTTACGGTATTTCGCAGTGACATCAAAAACGTGATCCATAATTCCCTGCTCTACCTCATCAAATTCTATTCCTCTTCGTTGCATCACCAGCTGAGCAACTTCATGCGCTGCCTTAAGACGATATTCTTGGAAACCATCTTTACCACCCATTGAAAAAGATGGAATAAAGTTACGAGGGAAACCTGCTCCGTAAACATTCGCACCTACACCAATTACAGTTCCCGTATTCAACATGGTATTAATCCCACATTTAGAATGATCACCCATAATTGTACCACAAAACTGTAGACCTGTCTTATCGAATCTATTCGATTTATAATTCCAAAGCTTCACCTCAGAATAGTTATTCTTAAGGTTTGAGTTATTGGTATCAGCACCAATATTACACCACTCACCAATTACGGCATTTCCAAGGAAACCATCGTGGGCTTTGTTGGCATAACCTAAGAAAACTACATTACTCAACTCACCACCTGACTTACAGTATGGGCCTAGAGTTGTTGCACCATATACTTTTGCGCCCATTTTTAATGCTGAATGTTCACACATAGCTAACGGTCCGCGTACCAAAGAGCCTTCCATTATTTCGGCATCTTTACCAATATAAATTGGTCCTTCATTCGCATTCAAAGTTGCAAACTCAACTTTTGCTCCCTCTTCAAGAAAAATATTTTCCGCTCCTAGAGCATTTACTGTTTTACTAAGAGGCTGTGACTTTCTTCCTGCTGTTAACAATTCAAAATCATCACGAAGTGCCTTATCATTTAACTGAAAAATATCATAGCTCTTTTCAATTCGTAACAAGTCACCATCAAATACTATCTTCTCAGAATAGTCAGGTAAAGAAGCATCAAAACTGCCTAGCTTATCTTCACTAACCACTGCTGCTATCAAAATACCATCCTGAACTAAAATTTGTCCGACAGATAATGATCCTATTGCTTCAACGAGTGCTTTATTAGGAAGAACACAGGCATTTATCAAGGTGTTTTCACTAGCCACATTCATAGAATATTTCTTCGAAAGATAATCCTGAGTCATATAAGAAACCTCTTGATTCAGGTACTTATTCCACTTCTCAGAAATCTTTAAAATCCCCAATCTTATATCAGAAATAGGTCTTGTAAAAGTTAAAGGCAAGAAATTCTGCCAGCTCTCATTATCAAAAAGAATATAGTTCATAGTGTGTTTTGTTTCGTTCGGATTAACAAAAATAAAAAAAGCTCCGATAAATCGGAGCTTTTTTTATATTCTAAACACAAATAAGATTATTTCTTAATGTGATTCTTGTATTTGTTCTTAAACTTATCGATACGTCCTGCAGTATCAATTAGAGTCATCTTACCAGTATAGAAAGGGTGAGAAGTGTTAGAGATCTCAAGCTTCATTAATGGGTACTCTACGTTGTCTATTTCGATAGTCTCCTTTGTATTCGCAGTTGACTTAGTGATAAAGACAGTCTCATTTGACATATCTTTAAAAGCTACTAGACGGTAGTTTTTCGGATGTATTCCTTCTTTCATCTTATTCTCTTTAAAATTTCTTATAATCTTCTTCCAATGGTCTGCAAAGGTAAATATTGTAATTTATTTTGCAAAGAAATCATCAAAGAATCTAACTTTTATTGCATTTATTCTTAAGATGCCTTAGTTCCTCTGTTTTCCAGAGGGATAATAGGTGTTCTTTTAAAGGGTGCATTCCTATCAAAAAGGTATCTGTATGTATAATGAGTCTTTTCTCTAACCCCACCAACCGACTCATATATCGAAATCATTTTAGGGTTAAAATCACCTACCCACGACAATTCTACTTCTGTATATTGTTTCTTTGCTTTAATCGCTTTATCCATTTTCCAGAAAATAGCCGATTCTATTCCCAAACGTTGATATTTTGGAATAACACCCATAATAGTAGCACGAGTACGGGTTATAGTTTTACGCTTAAGAAGATATAAGAACTTCAACTTATTCCAAAAGTCAAGTTTTCCATTCATTTTTCTTAAAACCTGATTGATATCAGGCATAGCAACAAAAAAACCAATAGGTTTTCCCTCATGATATGCAAACCAAATAAAGTCTTCCTCAAGAACACCTTTCCCTTCTCGAGCCATTTTACGGATATCGTCAATATCGATAGGTGTGAAATTGTCATGAAACCTCCAAGCCTCGTTATACACTTCAATAATATCTTGTATATATTTCTCGGAGTTAGAAAATTTAAAATGCTCAAATTCAAAACCAGGCTTCTTTGAAACCCATTCTGCAATTTTTGCAAATCGTTCAGGAAAAGGAATTGTTCTATCGACATGATAGCTGTATTGTTCAAAGAAAATTTGGAAACCATAAGATTCAAAAAACTCTTGATAGTAAGCTTTATTGTATGGCATACCATAGCCCTGTGGTTTAAATCCTTTCACCAGCAGGCCCCAATTATTATCGTTCTCTCCAAAGTTGATAGGACCATCCATAGCCTCCATTCCTCTTTCTTTCAACCATCCTTTTGCGGTTTCAAAAAGTAGAAATGCTGTCTCCTTATTTTTCTCACACTCAAAAAAGCCACAACCACCAGTAGGCTGATCGAAACTAAAGGCCTTATTGGTATTTATAAAAGCTGCGATGCGCCCAATCACTTTACCTGAATCATCGGTTAAGATCCAACGAATAGCCTCACCATGCTTAAAGAATGAATTTTCCTTAGGATCGAAAATCCCATTAATTTCACCATCAAAAGGACATGCAAAATTAGGATCGTTTTTATATAGTGTGCGAGCAAGATCTAAAAATGATTGCTTTTGACTGTTACTTACAACTTCTATTATATTCATCTGATAATTTAATCGTTACAATTTGGGAAATATAGTATCAACACCTTTTAGTCACGACCAGAAATCTTAGCTAACAACCTAAGTATTTCAAGATATAACCAGATTAAAGTTACCATGATACCAAAAGCGCCAAACCATTCCATATATTTTGGAGCACCACGTTGAGCACTTTTCTCGATAAAATCGAAATCTAACACCAAGTTTAGAGATGCAATGGCTACAATAAATAAACTAATACCAATGCTAACCAAGCTACTTCCAAATGCAAAACCCATATTCACACCAAACATGTTTAAAACCCATGTCGCCATATAGAATATGAAAATTCCACCTGTAGCAGCGACAACTCCTGTTCGAAACTTCTTATTCACTTTAATCAATCCCGATTTATAAGCAAACAGCATCATAAACAGAATTGCGAATGTCAAACCAACAGCTTGCATTACAATTCCAGGATAAATAGCATTAAAACTTGCCGATAAACCACCTAAAAGCAAACCTTGACAAACCGCATAAATAGGAGCGGTAAAAGGAGACCATACAGGTTTAAAAATCGTAATTAGGGCTAAAATAAAACCAGCAACTCCACCACCAATCATCCAAGGCATATATGACCCAGACATACCTCCAGTTTGTACTGAATCGAGATACATTCCCCATGTATAGCTTGCAGCTGAAACAACCAAAAGCAACATCAGTGCAATTTTGTTCACAGTTCCACTTACTGTCATCACATCTTCATAAGTACCAGAACTAGCCTTTGCAAAGATTTTATCGGTAAATGCAGGGTTTGAACTTTTTGTAAAACTCATAATATCTTAATTTATTTTTTTTCTAGCACGAATTCATTCTATCTCGCGCTCTTGATTATACAATTTGATTCGTCGATTAATTTACTTTTTGTAAATAAGTGATTTTCTATTATTGAAAATCAAATTTAGGGATTATTTCACAATTCGTTTATCAGAATTACATATTTAATCTTAATTCACATCTGGAAATTCCGCTTGCAATTCTTCAAAAACTTCAAGCCACTTATCATCAGTCTTTTTCAGTTCTATAACATTTGAAAAAGTGAGATCTTTCAAACTTCCATTTCTTCGTGCAATCTTACCCAAAGCTCTAGGCAGTTGCTTGACTAAATAAGAATGCTCAGGGTGCTTAGGCAAACAGCGCAAGTAGCTTTCAAAACTGGCATCACTTCTTTCCTTGTCAATTAAAGCCAAACGTCCTATGGTCATCGTAGAACAAAGCTGCTCCTTTTCTTCTTCTGACTTAATCCAAGAAATCAATTGAGAATCAAGCTTTGGTAATGCAATTAACAAATTCATACACATCTGCTCCAGCAATTCGTTACTGTCAGCCTCCTCAATCCATCTTTTCAATTGTTGTTCATTTGCATCCTCAGGCGCTTCCAATAAGCTCGCAACAATTCGACTTTCACGAAACCCTTTTCCCCATAATTTTTGAGCCAGCAAATGATTTTTCTCATATCGCTTTGCAAGCTCCTTCAAATTAACAACAGAAGCTCCCAATGCATTTTTATAATTCAATCCATATTTCTTCATTTCAGAATGTACTTCCCCATTTCTTAAATTGAGAATTTCTTTAAATAATTCCTGAAACTGCTTTTCTATATTTTCATCGTCTATAAAAAACTCCATAATCGTCGATTTAGTCTAATTACCTTCAAAAACAACACTATTTTTTGCCCTACAAAGAAAAACAAATAATTATCTGAAAAAAAAATATATGTCTAACTAATTGCAAAGCAACAACAACAAGTAAGTGCTGAAATATTTTATTGCTTTTTTTACAGATTGGTTTGGAAACTAACTTTAGTTTTTCATATCTTTGCATCGCTAAAGAAAACAAATGGTGGTTGTAGCTCAGTTGGTTAGAGCGCTGGTTTGTGGTTCCAGAGGTCGGCGGTTCGAAACCGCTCATCCACCCCAATGCAAAACGCAGAACTTTTTATTAAGTTTCTGCGTTTTTTCATGCCCTTATCTTTCAGGCAAATCATTCCACGCTTTTGATTACTTTTGCTTTCTTCAAAAATCTAAGTTTGTAAACCATGAATCAAAAATCTTTACTTGTATATGGCAGCGTAATTCTTGCCATGCTATTTTGGAGCTTTTCCTTTATATGGACCAAAATAGTCTTCCTGGTATACAATCCAATCACGACAGTTTTTCTACGTCTTGTTATTTCATCGGTCATTTTATTTGCAGTAGGTAAAGGATTCAAAAAATTAGGTACTATCGAGAAAAAAGATAGATTAAGCATTTTAGCTTTAGCCTTTTTCGAACCCTTTCTCTATTTCTTAGGCGAAAGCTTTGGTTTAAAATACGTTTCATCTACCATTGGAGCCGTTATTATTTCTACTATTCCTTTATTCTCACCAATTGCTGCCTACTATTTTCATAAAGAAAAGTTAGGCAAAATGAATATTTTGGGAATCCTTATTTCAATTATTGGAGTAGCCATCATCATTTTCAACAAAAGTCTTTCCCTCATCGTATCTCCAATAGGCTTAATGTGCTTGTTTATAGCTGTTGGGTCAGCTGTCGGTTATTCTGTTGTGCTAAAAAAACTCGCTACAAAATACAATCCCGTTACCCTTGTCACCTATCAAAACACTTTAGGTCTCATTTACTTCTTACCCTTATTTATAATTATGGATTGGCAGCATTTTATACAGGCAGTCCCAACACAAGAGGTTTTAACCGCACTGCTTTTATTAGCCGTATTTGGATCTACACTAGCATTTATTTGTTTCACCTATGGTTTAAATCATTTGGGGATTACTAAGAGTAATATGTTCATTAATGTCATACCCGTATTTACGGCCATATTCGCCTATTTTGTAATCGATGAAATCTTGAGTTTTCAAAAAATTGTAGGGATGATGGTTGTAATAGGTGGTTTATTTTTATCGCAAATAGAATTTAAGAGGGAAACAGTCTAGATTATGACAACATATAAGATTGATATAGAAGAGTTAAGAGAGAAAGCTAAAAACACAGAGGCTGAAACCCAAACGTTTTTTGCCAAGCTTAAGAAGAAAAAGCCTAAGCAACTTGACGAAATTACTCATGCACTTCACAACGAAGTATTCGAAGAAATTGATTGTTTAGAATGTGCTAATTGTTGCAAAAGCATTAGTCCAATTATTATTGACAAGGACATTGAACGAATGGCAAAGCAGCTGAGAATGAAGCCATCT
>TARA_R110001583_G_scaffold93541_1_pt1 | contig 25015 bp, 18 predicted proteins | sample TARA_R110001583 | Tara Oceans TARA_R110001583 (sample SAMEA4398432) | marine metagenome | biome: Polar Biome; feature: [MES] marine water layer (ENVO:01000295) within the mesopelagic zone...; material: water (ENVO:00002006), including particulate matter (ENVO:01000060) such as...... | reverse complement strand
CAACTTGTTGGACTCCCAGAGTCAGCTGTTGCTAAGTGGTGATGGTCGTGACCACTTATAGTCAGTCCAGTGGCCCCAATGTGGGCAGGTATCGCAGCACACTAAAACAAACCGGCCATGATCCGTGGACAGTTTCAGCCTTAAAAGGCGGCAGCTGCCACCACTTAGCGGACATCACGCCCGCTGTGGGGATCGACAGTTCAGGGCACCAAACCCGTCATTGAAGGGATAATGACCTGAACCGTTGCTTAGAGCTCTTCACGGCCCATTGCGGTCATTCGTTCCGGCTTGAACTGACACCTGACCCAACTGAGAACTTGCGGACTATAACTGTCCTCCAATCAGCGCGAAGTCTAAAAAACCTTTACCCATAAGTCTTCGGAGCCTAAAGCCGGCAGTCAATATTGGGCTCTAACGGTGGTGAAAATACCCGGCTGATCAATATTGGATTTTTCGACCGAGAATTCCGGGGAGTTATCACCCCCCGTACAGGAATGATGAAAAATTGAACGACAATATTGACAGGTCAATACCTATCAGGAGGCTGTCCGAGAATAGACTGACCTACTGCGAAATTCGCATTTCAGCCAGACTCTCCGCTCATTTTTGTCAAATAGAACCACTATTCTTCGCAAATGACCGATGAATCTGACTCAAAATGTGTCTCTCACGCTACGATCACTATTCTCGGACACGGCCTAGATGGCTGAACCGGAAGGCTGGCTGCGCGGGAATGCCTGCCGGCAGGCTGCCAGGTAGCAGCAGGCCGGGATCGGCGTCAGTCCAGTCGTCAATGTCTCAAGCCGGCAGCTCAACGCAAAAGGTACTACCCACACCGGGCTGGCTGTCCACCTGCAGCGTGCCACCCATCGTCTCCATTAGCTTGCGCGAGATAACCAGCCCAATCCCAGTTCCCTGGACCGTATCACGGGTAACACTGGGCCGGCAAAAGGGTTGGAACAGCTCGCTCAGTTCCTCTTTCGATAGCCCCGGGCCGGAGTCGGTGACCATGATCCTCAGCCGGTCAGGGACCTGATCCGAGTACTCGATCAGGATGCGGCCATCCTCGCAATTGTACTTGATGGCATTCGATAGCAAGTTGATCAATACCTGCTTCAGACTCAAGGGGTTGGCCAATACCGTCACGTCGCTGCAGTCGCCGGTCACGAGGTCGATGCGCCGGGAGGCGGCCGCCAGTCGGACGAGGTCCAGACACTCGTTGATCAGTGGTGCGAGCGGAACGGGTTGCATCTTGAGTTCCGTGCCGCCCGATTCGATTTTTGCCAAATCCAGTATGTCGTTGATCAATGCCAGCAGGTGCTTGCCCGCTTTGCTTATCTCCTCGACGCTTTCACGCTGATCGTCGTTGAGACCGGCATCCAGTTGCAGCAGCTGGGTAAATCCCAGTACCGCATTCATTGGCGTGCGTAGTTCATGGCTCATGGTGGAGAGGAATTCGCTTTTCGCCTGGCTTTCAGCCTGGGCACGCTTGCGTGCGACTTCCGATCGCAGTGCAAAGATCAACATGACGGTGGCAGTACAGCCGACCAGAAAGACCAGCAGTACGGACCAGCTGACAGAGCTCTGATTGTCCCGCACGGCGAGTACCCATTCACCGCCGGGGAAAAGAACCGGTGCGTGGTCGATCGGGTTGTCGGACGCCGTGGGATCGCCCCAGAACACTTCGCCCTGGTCGCCGATTCCATGCCGGCCACGCAGAGCAAAACGGTATCGGTTACCTTCGCGGTTCAGTTCGCTGAGTCCGGCTTCATGGTAGAAGGAACTCGTTTCGATCAACACGGTCGCCAAGCCCCAGAAATCCGTAGGAGTGCGTGACAGCCAGGGGGCGTCGGCGACGACGCGCCCGATGGCCGCTTGGCGAGCTGCGTCGAACGCTCCCGGAACGGTAAAGACCGCCTTGCGGGCGATAATGGCTTCGCCGCCCTGGATCAGAGTTAGAGGGCCGGCCATAACCAATGAACGCCGCTCTATTGCATCCAATACCTGTTCGCGACGTGCGTCATCAACCAGCAGGTCGTGCCCCAGTGCCTTTCGGTTGCGCGCTTCGTTGCTGATGTACGTCACGACGCCGCCGGGCGCCAGTTGCATGCTCATGATCCCGCTGACCTGAGCGTCGAGCGAGTGAACGTAGCGGCGAAAACGCTTGGCGAATTGTGTTTCGCGTTGTGTCAAACCCAGCGCCATTGCATCGTTGCTGTGTACGAAAGCTTCCAATGCGGTGACCACCGCAAGTCGCGATGAAAGCGCGCGTTCTATGGTGGCTACCAGCCGGTGTAGCTGCTCGCCCGCCAGTTCGTGCCGCTCGTGTACCGTGTTTCGGTACTCGTAGGATGCGAGCACCGCCGAGACGAGCACCCCGACCACTAGCGCCACGAGGGTGAACCAGGGATAAGTATTACGTTGCCGGCTTATCAGGGCACGGATGCTGTTCATCGTTGCTTCGTTTCCGCGCTTTGAGTGGAAGGGTAGTCCGAGACGCCAGCCGGCTTGCTCATACTGTGACGATTGTTGGACACTTGCCGTAGACCGCTCATGGCAGTTTCTCCTGTTCGGACAGTCGGGGTCGGGGATGTGTTACCAATTAGTAATTTACATGTTAGCAATTTACATGCCAATAAGTACGAACGAAGGAGGAACAGGCGCTGTCATCCAGCGCCTGAATGACAGCGCTGGCTGAAACGCTAATTGCGTCGCATATTGCGACGCAATTAGCATCCAAGGCGCCCACAGCCTCCGTTTTTGTCGGTTATTGTTAAAAAATCACTTAATTTCAGGTGGATATATTTTTTTTTCAATGTGGCACGCGACTTGATATTAGTTTTCAGTACTTGTTGGTTTTCAGTACTGTAACTGGGGTGCCTTATATGATGCTTTTCTCGATTTGGTTGCGCCGTTGTCTCCACTTCTTGGTATGGCTGGCGGGGATGCTTAGGGCTATAGGCACGCTGGCCGCCCCGGCGTTGCTGTCCTTCGGAATCGTGCCGCAGCAAAGTGCGGTCAAGCTGGCCACGGCCTGGGCTCAGCTACTCGCGAAGTTGTGGCAACGTTCCGGTGTGCGCCTGAGATTTGCAACGGCATCCGACATACCCACCTTCGAGCAACGATTGAGGGACGGCATGTACGATCTGGCTTATATGAACCCCTATCACTACACTGTGCTTCACGAGTCGCCGGGGTACGGCGCTCTGGGGCATGCCAAAGACAGCCTGATCTGGGGGATCTTCGTGGTGCGTCGCGACGCGTATCTGTCACAGCACTCGGGGTTGACGTTGACGTATCCCGCCCCGAATGCCTTTGCTGTGATGATGATCACCCGTGCGGGTCTTGCAGACATCGCCGAGTTCGGACCGGCAAACTATGTGCTCTCCCAGCGTCTGGCAACAGCTGCGGGTACTCTGGATGTCTCCAGAGTACAGGCCACACCCGATCGCCGTTCACCCAAGGATCGGAGAGCCGGTTCGCGCCGCGTTCAAGCGGACACTGATAGCTCTCGACCAGGATTCGCTGGAGCGTGGTTTGCTGGCGCCGCTGCGAACTGATGACTGGGAGGAGGCGAAGGACGCCAATTGGGATGGCGTTCGGGCGCTTAAGTCCGAAAGCCTCAAGCCCTAAAGGGCAGTTCCCGTGCTTTGGATTCGAGCCCGGATTAACCTTTTGGCCCTTGGCTCCAGATTGCACCGAAATAATGACGCCATTATCTGACCAATCGCAAATGAAGAGAAGAAGGGGGGAGGTATGTCACTCAGGCTGAAAACCGTCATCGGCATCGTGCTGCTTCAGGCAGGGGTGCTCAGCATTCTGGTCGGCGTGGCGCTCTTTTACCTCGACAACTGGAGTCAGGATGCACTGCGGCAACGCGCTTCTGAGACTAGCCAGGTGTTCGCGACGCTGGTGCAGGATGCCGTGATCTCTACCGACCTGGCGACACTGGAGGAGATGGCGATCAAGGTCACCTCTCTGCCGGAAATCGCCTATATCCGGGTGTCCGACCGGGAGGGAGTTTTGGCCCGCCAGGCTGACACCCTGATTGACGACTCGTCAGACATGGCTGGCTTTTTGATGCCGCAAGGCGATCAGGTGATCGACGTCCGGTCTGACGTCAGTATCAACGGTATTCGCGTTGGCGAGGTCAGGCTCGGTTACTACGAAGCGGGCATTATCGAACGGTTGCAGACTGTCGCTATTCGCCTGGCACTGATAGCACTGCTGGGGCTGCTGGCGCTAGGGGCCGCTTCCTGGTGGATGGGGTGGCGCTTGACCCGTCTGCTGGCATTGCTCAAGCACCACGCTGAATCCCTGGCCAACGGCGAGCAGCCGACGGCGATAAAGGTTCGGGGGGACGATGAACTCGCGGTCACGGCGCGCGCCTTCAATCGAATGCTGGAAACGTTGCAGGGCAAGCGGGAAAAACTATCTGCCAAGGTCCTTGAGGTGCAGAATCTCGGCGACCGCATTGCGCGCAGCGAGCTGTACTTGCGGACTGTACTGGAGTCGGTATCAGACGGCATCGTCGCCATCGACGAGGACGGCGTCATCAGCCGCATCAATCCCGCGGCAGCGAGCCTGTTTGGTTACTCGGAGGACGAGTTACAGGGCTGCAGCGCTCGCCTGCTGATACCCGAACTGTTCGTCGACGGTAGCCCGGAGGACACCCCCCACCTCGCAGGTATCAGCCGACAGGCGACCTGCATCCGGCGGGATGGCAGCGAGTTTCCGGTTGATCTTAGGGTATCGAAAATGCAGATCGAGGGCCGGCGTTTCTTCGTCGGGCTGGTCCGCGACCTGAGTCTGAACCGCGTACTGGAGGCCGAAGTTCGCCGTACCGAGGAGATCAAGGCCATGATCGTCGATGCCAGCCTTGACGGCCTCATCACGATCGATATGCAAGGGCGCGTCGTGGAGTACAATGCCGCCGCCGAGCAGATGTTCGGCTGGCGTCGCGACGAGATATTGGGGCAGGACATGGCCGAGTACATTATTCCACCGGACCTGCGCCAAGGGCATCACCACGGCATGGAGCAGTTCCGGCGCGACGGCACCGGACCGCTGATCGGCGGACGCGCCGAGGTCGAGGCGATGTGCCGAGACGGACAGCGGATTCCGGTGGAACTTTCGCTGGTCGCGTGCTCGGCGGAGGGCGAGCGGCTGGCAACGGCCTTCCTGCGGGATATCCGTGCCCGCAAGGCGACAGAGCAAGCGCTGATCGACGCCCGCGACGCTGCCGAAGCGTCTTCCCGCGCCAAGTCGCGCTTTCTGTCGCACATGAGCCATGAGATCCGCTCGCCCCTGAATGCGGTATTAGCCTCGGTCAATCTGGTTGCCGAGTCGGTCGACGATGCCGAACTGCAGCGATTGCTGAAGACCGCCCAGAGCAGCGGGGCTTTGTTGCTGTCGGTCATCAATGAAGTACTGGACTTTTCCCGCATCGAAGCCGGCTATCTGTCGATCACCCGGGTCGAAACCCGTCTCGAACCGCTGGTCAAGGAAGTGCTGGGCGCGGCCCAGGCCCGGGATGAGAACGCCTCCCTCGACCTGGTATGCCAGGTTACCCCGGCGGCCTCGGGTCCCTTGCTGGTGGATCCCGCCCGCGTTTATCAGATCATCAACATCCTCGTCGACAATGCCATGAAGTTCACCGCTAGCGGCATCGTAGCGGTCGTTGCCGAGCGCGTGCAAGGGGAAGAAGGCCCGCAGCTGCGCCTCAGCGTCCGGGATACCGGCGTTGGGATTGCACCGGAACAGCAGGCAGCGATCTTCGAGGAATTCGAGCAGGTGGATGCCACGCGCGACACCGGATATGGCGGCACTGGACTGGGCTTGACCATTGCGCGACGTCTGGTGGAGCTGATGGGTGGCCAGCTCGGTGTCGACAGCACGCTCGGTCCCGGTAGCTGCTTCCACTTCACCATCCCGGTCGAATTCCTCGGCCCGCCGGTGTCCCCCCCCGCCGTGATCGGGGCGCCGCCCCTTGTCTGCCTGGTCAGCCCCAACGCAGGCCTTGGCGAAATGTTCGTCCGGGACCTCGGGGAGATTGCCGACGAGGTAAAAGTGTTTGGCGAGGCCCAGGCATTCTGCAGCTGGGCGGCAACCGCCGGGAGCGTCCCGTCTGGAGCGCTTCTGGTCGACGAAGCGGTACTGTATGCTGTCGAATCTTCCGAAATGACGGAACGGCTCGTGCATTGGCAGGGGCCTGTCGGTATCCTGAGCCGCCGGCAGACGCCGCCAGAGGCCCGTTTCGGAGCCGCTGTGCTACTTGAAAAGCCATTGTGCTGGAGCGATTTGCTGCGCTTTTTGGCCGCTGAGCACACGACGGCCGAGACGACGGATCAGCCGCAAGAGGCCCCGGCGGCCAAGGCTCAACATACGGGAAGAGTGCTGCTGGTGGAGGATGTCGCCGCCAACCGTCTGGTGGCCTCTAAGCTGCTGGCCCGGCACGGTTACGTGGTCACTGAAGCGGCCGATGGGCTCGAGGGACTGCAGCGCGCCGCAGAAGCGGTATTCGACGTGATACTGATGGACGTGCGCATGCCCAGGCTCAACGGTATCGACTGCGTGCTTCGCCTGCGTCTCGAGCCGGGTCCGAATAGGGAAACGCCCGTCATTGCCCTGACGGCGAACGCCGAACGTTCCGAGATCAAACGCTGTCTGGAGGCTGGCATGAACGAATTTGTCAGTAAACCCTTCGATGCGCTCCGTTTGCTTGAACTGGTTAGGGCTTACGCCAATCGACAAACACCCTGCGGTGAGGAGCCCCCCGTGGCAGCGGATCAACAGGATCCTCTGCTGAATATCCTGGTGCTGCAGCAGCTTGCCCGCGACACATCGCCGGAGATGATGCCGGAGATGCTGCAACTGTTCGAGGAGGAGCTTAAACAGCGCAGGCAAGAGTGCAGTCAGGGGCTGGCAGACAGGGACCGCCTGGCGCTGGCGGAAAGTGCCCATGCACTGAAGAGTTGCGCCGGCACCTTTGGCGCGGTCCGCCTGCAGCAGGCCGCCAGGACGCTGGAGCAGCGGGCGCGGTCCGAGACAGCGCTGGCGGACGTGACGGCCATGACCCAAGCCCTGATTAACACCCTGGATGCGACGCTAGCAGCGTACCGGCAGCTGGACTTCTCGATGATTAATGGCTGAAGCTGTTAGCCTGTTAGTCGTCCGCAACATCCGTTTTATCTCAAACCATCAACCACTCATTCGGAGAGACCAGTGACCAACACGATCAGGACGAAACTGCTACTGGTGGAAGACAGCCGGTCAACGGCTATGGTCTACCGCAGTTATTTGGAAACGGACTATCAGGTGAGGGTTGCCCACAGCATCGCTGAGGCGAATGCACTGCTGGACTCGGGGAGCGTCGACCTGCTGCTGGTCGATGTTCGGTTACCGGACGGCTCCGGGCTCGATATCCTGGAGCGGGTGCGGCAACAGGACGCCATGACGCCGGTGATACTGATGACCGCGCACGGCTCCGTCGACATGGCGGTGGAGGCGATGCGCCTGGGCGCCAGCGACTTTCTGACCAAGCCCTTCGAACGTACCCGGCTGCTAGTCACGCTCGCCAATGCCCTCAAGGGGCGCCGTCTTAGCGAGATTGTCGACGAGTACGAGAAGAACTGCACCCGGGACCGATTCCATGAAATGGTCGGGGCCAGCCTGCCGATGCAGAGCGTCTACCGCATAATTGAAAGCGCTGCGGGCAGTCGGGCCACGGTATTTATTACCGGCGAGAGCGGTACCGGCAAGGAACTCTGCGCCGAAGCCATTCACGCTGAGAGCAAGCGCGCTGATAACCCCTACGTAGCGTTAAACTGTGCCGCGATTCCGCGAGACCTGCTGGAAAGCGAGATTTTCGGCCACGTCAAGGGGGCCTTCACCGGCGCGAATAGTGCCCGCGAGGGCGCCGCCGCGCGGGCTTCGGGGGGAACGCTGTTGCTCGACGAGATTGGCGAGATGCCACTGGAGCTGCAAAGCAAGCTGCTGCGCTTCATCCAGACGGGAACCTTTTCGCCGGTGGGAAGCAGTCGCGAGATCACCGCCGACCTGCGGTTTGTCTGCGCGACCAACCGTGATCCGCTCGAAGAGGTTCGGGCCGGGCGTTTCCGCGAGGATCTGTATTATCGCCTGCACGTGATTCCGATTCAGATGCCTCCACTGCGGGAGCGGAGCCGGGACTGCCTGCTGATCGCCAGGACCATGTTGCAGGAGTACAGTCGGGACGAGCAGCGACGCTTTGTCGGTTTCACCCCCGAAGTCGAATCCATCTTCCGTACCTATCCTTGGCCGGGCAACGTGCGCGAGCTGAGCAACGTGGTACGGAATATCGTCGTGTTGAACGACGATGAGTGGGTCGAACGGGCGATGCTACCGGCACCGCTCGATCAGGTTTCGCCCGGGACGCCGCCGGCCCCGGTTGGCGATCACACGCTCACCGCCCGATCGCCAGCGCCGGCCACTGCAGGTTCGATCGAGCCGACGTCGCAGCCCGCCGCGATTGAACCGCTGTGGCTGGCCGAGAAGCGGACTATCGAGCAGGCGATCGAGCGCTGTCAGGGCAATGTGCCACGCGCCGCAGCCTTCCTCGAAATCAGTCCGTCGACGATTTACCGCAAGAAACAGCAGTGGGAGCGCCAGGCCAGCCAATGCGCCGACGCCTGAGCGACTGCCCGCCAGCCGGGACCCGATTGATACTGCAATTGCATTGCAGTTTGCAAAAGAGGCGGCAACCCGGCGCCCGGCGCACCTGTTTTAGCGGAAAATAGCCGCGTTAGAGTTGGCATGGAAATCGCTTGGTCTAGGTATGACACAGCCAGTGAGGATGACTACCATGTTGACCAGCGACTCCACTCCATCCCGACTTCCCGATCTACGTGATTGGACTCGCGCGCCCAGCGCGAAAGCGAATGCTGCGGCACTGACGATTCTGGTCGTCGACGATGACCGGGCGCAACGTCGGGTCGTCTGTCGAGTGCTGAACACCTCGGGGTATCGAACTCACGACGTCGACAGCGGCGAGTCGGCGCTGGCATGGCTCGACAGCCAGCAGTGCGACGCCGTTCTGCTCGATGCCTGTATGCCGGGAATCGGCGGTTTCGAGACCTGCCGCCGGTTGCGGGCGCTGCCGGCATTCCGCGGCCTACCCGTGATCATCGCCACCGGTCTGGAGGACGAAGGCTCGATCGAGCGCGCGTTCGCTGCGGGCGCTACCGATTACGTGATCAAACCCCTTAACTGGCCGATTCTGCGGCGGCGGCTCAGGGTGCTGGTGGCGTCGTGCCGCGCCGAACAGCGCAGCCTCGCGGCGGTTCAGGCCAGCCGGACACTGCTTCGGGAGTCGAACGACGCCTGGTTGCTGCTGGATCCCGAAGGGAGCATCTGCGACAGCCGCGGTATCGACCGGCTGCCGGAGCCGGTGCATCGCGAGTTTCGCGTGGGCCGCTGTCTGTTCGACACGCTCACGCAAAGCGCGCGGGCGCCGGCTCTATGCGCCTGGCGAACGTTAACCGAAACCGGTGAACGTCAGAACTTCATGATAGCCGATCACGATTCGGCGGCGCCCTATGTCGTCGAAGCACGCCTGATCAAAGGTGAAAACGATCAGACCCTGTGCATACTGCGAGACGGCACGGCCGCATACCTGGCCGAGCAGCAGATCCTCAGCCTCTCTTTCCGGGATGCGGCGACGGGGCTTGCCAACGCCGCCAAGGTCCGCGAGTCGCTGACTGAGCGTATCCGCCGCAACGGCCTCGTGAATCGCCAGACCGGCATCATTCGCTGCCTGATCGACAACTATGGCGACCTGAGTCGTCGACTCGACCTCGCGGGGATGCAACAGCTATCGGAGCAGGTGGCGCTGCGTCTGCAGGGGTTGCTGAATGACGAGGGGGGCGACGTTCTCGCAGGCAGGCTCTCGGACAACGAGTTTGCGCTGCTGTCCGGCCCGTTGGAGGATGAGCGGCAACTGCAGCAGATGGCGAAGCAGGTCCAGCGGGTGCTGGCGCCACCTTACCCCGCGGACGATAGCCAGGTCGTGCTGCAGTTCAGCATCGGCCTGGCAACGACCGCCACGGCCGGTACCCAGTCGGACCAGTTGCTGGCCGCTGCAGCTGATGCCTGCCACGACCAGAGTGCCGATTCCGGGTGCGATATCCGTGTCTATTCCGAGCAGCTGAGGCGGAGCGTCACTGAACGAAACGAGCTGGAGCGGCTGTTGCGACGCGATATCGAAGCGGATGCGCTGATGTTGCATTATCAGCCCAAGTTCGCCGTCGGCTCGCTGGCCCTGGTCGGCATGGAAGCCCTGGCGCGCTGGCAGCCGTCGGAGCTTGGCCCGGTCTCGCCGGGGCAGTTCATCCCGGTCGCGCAAAGCTGCGGCCTGCTGGACGCCCTGACCGACCGTGTTATCGAGATGGCGCTGGAACAGGCGCTGCACTGGCAGCAGGCCGGTATCGACGCATTGCCGGTGTCGGTCAACCTACCCGGTGACTACCTGTCGCGACCCGACGCTGTCGAACGCTTACGTCTAGCGCTGGCCACGCGTGATCTCTCTGCGAACTGGCTGGAAGTGGAAATTACCGAAAACAGTATGGTCGAGCTCGACGGCACCGTACTTGACAACCTGCGTGAGCTGCGGTTGCTGGGCATTCGGGTTGCGGTGGATGATTTTGGCACCGGTTACTCGTCGCTGAGTTATCTGCGTGAATTGCCGATCGACGTACTGAAAATCGACATAAGCTTCATTCGGGCGATCCACAGGGACGAGACGGCGGCTGCAATTGTCCGTGCCATCGTCAGTGTCGGTCACGAGATCGGTCTCGAGGTGGTCGCCGAAGGCGTCGAAGTGAAGCCGCAGCTCGAGTGCCTGCAGACGCTCAGCTGTGATGTGGTTCAGGGTTACTATACCGGCCGTCCTGTCGATGCCGAGCAGTTCGAACCGCTGTTTAGCCTGAGCCCCGAGAAAGAGTAATATCGCCGCACCCGCAAGGGTGCGCTCACCCCTCCTGCCCCTTGCCGGTAGATCGTTAGTCGGTTCCCCAAGCGCACTTTACTTTAGCCGGTCTGCCAGCAGCGTTGTCGGCTCGGTTGATAGGGGCATGACCTCTCCCTTGCACCCCCTTCCATAAGAAAGCCTGATTCGGTTAATCCAGCCGGAAACGAAGTCGAATCTGCCAGCCGGATTCATGTGGCCACCACAATTGCATAATGCAGCCGTCATTGCATTTTGATTTCGTTACTGCACCAAAAACCCATCAGGCTTCGGATAAAAAGCGCCGGGGTCGGCACTCTTCGACACACTCTTAATAAGATATTGATAAATATACACTTTAAGGTTATTTTGTTTTTATTGAAAGATGGCATGCCGTTTGCTTTATCTATAATGCATCAAAGCAGAATCGAACGGCATGACTAAGCATGCCGCTCAAGATACTTAAGCCACTGAGGATGAACCCATGAAAACAATTAAAACTCCGAGTGCTATGAATAGAAAACAGGGCGGTTTTATCATGACTACCGAGCTTGTGCTCCTGGTCACCGTTATGGTCGTCGGAATGATAGCAGGCCTGGTGACCATGCGGGACGCGGTCACGGCGGAAATGGAAGACGTGGCCGAGGCCATAGGGGCGCTGGACCAGTCGTACGCCTTCCAGGGCCTGGTCAATGCCCAGAGTACCGCAGCGATCGAGGGCTCTTCCTTCGGTGACGTCACCGACATTAATGCGGGTGATGGGGCCGCGTTCAAGTTCGTGGCGATTGACGAGGTGGAAGGTCGCGCGGCGCTCGTGGCTCCCAGCACCGGCGCCAACGCGGCGGCCAACACCGGCACGGTAACGCCGTAACACGTAAGGCGGCCTCCGGCCCCGAGAGGGCCGCCCACTTGTCCCAGAGCCGATAGGGTCATCTGAGAGCTGTATGTTAAGCGATTGGCCCAGGGCTACCAATTCGAGACGGAGGTCACCATGAAACGTAAACTGAATGGAAGCGCGACTGCTGCAGTGATGGTGTTCGTCGTATCGACGGCGCTTGCCGGTGTGCTCGGCGTCCGACAGGTCGAACGCATTTCGAACCACCTGACCTGGGTCGCCCGGGTAGACCTGGTCGCCGGGACGCAGATCAGCCGTGACATGTTGCAGCAGCAGCGCATCAGCAATGATATCCAGAGTGTGTCGAACCCCAGGCAACTCGTGGGCAAACTGTTGCTCAGGAACAAAGACAGCGGGGAACCCTTCATGAGGTCGGATCTGCAGAACCCGCCCCAGAGTAGGCTGGCACAGCGGGTGCCGCCGGGTCGCGTGCTCTATACGCTGGCGCCGAAAAAGGGTGCCATTCCCCATACCCAGCTGCGAAGCGGCGACGTCTTCGATGTCCTGGCCAGCGGTCCGGCCGGCGTCAGAACCGTTGCCCGGGATGTTCGCCTGATGGGAACCCTTACCAACAAACCGTCGGCGATGCCCGAACCGAGCGGTCCCCTGGCGTTGCTGGGCACACCGTCCGGACGTAAGGTAGGGACGGCGACCGGTCCGTCACTGGTGGTCGCGGTTCATCCAGCGGACGTTTATCCGCTCGCGAGCATCGCCATGGGCGAAGTCATTTCGTTGGTGCTGCACGGGGCCGAAATGGTTGAGAACCGCGAGCGTCCCTCGATCAGTCCACAGCCAACTCATCGCCAGATCGAGGTCTTCAAAGGACTGAAGCGCAAGACAGTGCACGTACGCCTGTGACCGAAGCACCGGGCGACGAAATGGTTTCCTGAGCCTGACCGGCTTGCGTCCCATGATGGCGTGGCTGATGAATGGCAGATTGAAAACACCTTTTTTGACCGGCATTCTTAGGTCTGGTTACGGCGCATTGCGGACCTGCTGTTTGGTTCGATCTTAGGAGCTTAAAGTTCCTTATCGAAACGCCTGATAGCTTATTCCGCCCCTGCCGGAACCGGCCTCGGGTTCACAGAGAATCCTCAACAACAGTTAACTGGTACATAGCCCTTACCTTGGTGTAATTAAGCGGGGGCCCCAGACGCTTCTTATCGACCCGGTGTGCTCGCACCGGGTTTGTAGTATCAGCCCCGCTGGCCCCCTTTCCGAGTAACCGTCTGATCGCTGCCTTCGCAAAGACCGTCCTTGCAACACCCCTGTGACTCGCAGCCTGCCGGACAGGCTGCATAGGAATTTGCCTCGCGTCCGGACCGCCGCAGCGAGGAATTCATATTGCGGTGCAAATTGCGAATCGATCTGGTAAGGCTGTGCGCCGATCCGGTCCGCTCCAGCCAGCCAGGCACAACTTTTCAGATAACCTTTTGTAAGTATTGAGCTTTTAGATTATTTGTATTCTTGGTATGTAAGATGCAATACCTTGTTCAGAGTTGAAGCCAGATGCCAGTCGGCGGATGAATATTTCGTACCAACGACGCGACTGGCTGCGCTTCAATCAACCCACCTATCGAGTGAAGCACGGGAGAGGATCATGGCTGGCAGAGTCGCTCTATTGGCACCTTTACTGATCGTGGCCGGTTGCTCCGCACTGCCCATGTCACCACAGCCGCAACCCGGGAGCTTCGCGGCGGTCTATCACCGCGGCCAGGGAGTTGCGACAGGCTACCGGGACCACGACCGGGACGGGGTGCGCGACTACCGCGACCAGTGCCTTTGTTCGGCGCCGGGACAGGCTGTCGACGGCAATGGCTGTGGGGAGATCCTGCGATCTGCGGGCGGTGGAACACCATTCTGGCTGCAGCTGCCGAGTGTCTATTTCGCCTCTGGCGCCCACGAAGTCGAGGATCCTTCCCGGCTGGAGCCGTCAGCCAGACAACTGCAAGCGCTGGGCAAACATGCGGCACTGCGCATTGTCGGGTATACCGATAGCCGCGGATCGGCCGGAATGAACCTCAACCTCGCTTGGCAACGCGCACAAGGCGTAGCCGACGTATTGGCAGGTTACGGCCTGGACCCGCGTCGAATGCAGGTGCAGGCTGCCGCTGCCGTAGAGCCAGCGGCTGGTAACGATGATTCCGCAGGATGGGCCCGTAATCGCCGGGTGGACATCCTTGTTTACCGTAAGCCGGTCTCTTCCGGCGACCCGGTATCGACAACACTGGACTAAAGGACGGACTGGATATGAGGGCATTGATTCGACGATTGGCTCTGGCAGTGGGCCTGCTTATTACTGCTAACGGCACCCTGGTCGCTGGTGGTCTGGACTATATCGAAACAGCGCATGGGCAACAGGCCGGCAGCATCCGTGAACTGGTGCAGTGGACCCATGCGCGGCTGGTGTTCGGTAAGGCGCTGGAAAGAGTTGCAGTGGGGAAGGAGAGTACGTTGGAAGTGGAAATCCTGGCCGGTAACGAGGTGCTGGCGCTGGCGAAGAATGTCGGTCGCACCAGCCTTATCGTCTGGTACGCTGACGGCAGTAGCGAAACCTTCCTGTTCAGCGTGACGGAGGACCTCTCGGTGCTGCGCCGCGCCCTGCACGACATCCATCCGGCGCTGCGGGTGCAGACCGCGCCGGACCGGCCAGCACTGGTGTTGCGTGGACAGGTGCCATCGGTCAAGTACCGGGTTGCCGCCGAAGCGGTCGCGCGCAATTACCTCACCGCAGGCAAGGCCATAGGCGGGCCCGCCGCCGGTGAAATTCCGCTGGTGCAAAGCGGTGGGGGCCTCAACGGACTGGCGCTGACCGACGCCAATTTCCATGTCAGTCAACCGGATATCGCCGCCAGCCGCGGGGGCGCAGCCATCATCAACCTTATCCAGGTCGAGACGCTGCCGCAGTCAACTACCGAAAAGATCCGTAAGGCCATCACGTCCCTTGGGGGAGAAGACGTGCGGGTTCGCCGCATAGTCCGTGGCGCTATCGAGGACGACCGCTACGACACCCTGATTCTGGAGGGGCGTGTGCGCGACCAGGTGACCCTGACACGGATACTGCACGTGGCGTCACGTCTGTTTGTCGGCACCAACGCCGCCTTCGACCCGGATAACATCGCCGCCGTCGCCGACGAGTCAGGCGCTTTGCTAGCAGGGCGTAACGCTGTCGGCAGTAATAACAGCGCCGCTTTTGGTGGTGTCGGTAGCAATCTGGACAACGAGATTCGGGCCAACATCGCCCGCTCGAGGCTGCTGTCGGTGTCAGGCGGACGAATCCTGTCGATGATCGAGGTGCAGGACGTCCCGCTGGTGCGGGTCGCGGTGCAGATGCACGAGATCAACCGCAATCGCATGAAGAACTGGCGACCGGACCTGAGTCTGATCAGCAACGGCTACAACAGCAGCGACGGACGCTTTGGGCTGGAGGGGCTGTCGTCCCGTGCACCGGGCAGTTCCGGTATCGAAAACGCACTGCAGATCATCGGCGGCACCCTGACCAACAACCTGCAGGTCGGCAACAGCGCCATGGCGTTCGATCTGCTGTTCTCGCTGCTGGAAGACGAAGGCATCTCGCGCACCCTGTCGCGTCCGACGCTGACGACCCTTGCCGGCGAGCCGGCGGTGTTCTTAGTAGGCGGCCAGGTGCCGGTGCCAACGGCGTTCGCGCCCACGGGACTCGCAACCGGCGACCAGGTCGGCAGCAACACGCCGGGCGTCTTCAGCGGCACCGAGTTCAAGTCCTTCGGAGTGCAGCTCAGGGTCCGGGCGATGGTTGACGAGCACGACCGCATCACCCTGGATCTCAATCCGACTATCTCTTCTCCAGATGCGCTGCTGACCCAGCAGATCGCCGGCAGCACAGGCAGTGGTCTAAACAGCACGGCGTTCAGCGTGCGCAGTCTCGATACTTCGACCCGGCTCCGGGACGGCCAGCCGCTGGTGCTGGGCGGACTGGTGTCGCGCAATCTGTCCGACCAGAACAGTTACACCCCGGGTCTGCACAATGTACCGTTGCTCGGCTGGTTCTCGGAGTCGATATCGAAGATGGATGTTGATCGCGAGCTGGTGATCGTCGTGACGCCGACCCTGGTGCGTGAACCGGTGCACGATGCCGACCTCTGGCGCTTCCCGTCAAACCTGACGCTGCTAGATTGGGGGGTTGGCCTGCCAGGTGACGGCATTCCACACGAACTGGAGGAGATCCGCTAATGAACAGGTTCAACGACAGGCTGTGCGTACTGCTCGCCAGCGCCCTGATATTACTGCTTACAGGCTGCGCCTCCGACATGGATCGCAACCGCAGTCTGCATCCAGACCCGAACACGCGCCTTGACCAAATGCTCGAGCTCTATCAGCAGTCCCTTGTCGAGGCCAGCGGCTGCGGCGAGATTTTTCAGGCGGACCGGGGGATCCTTAACTGCGAACGGATACTGCTCGAGGTCGAGCGGCTGCAGGTGGAGTTCCCGCAGCACGCGCGGATACAGCTGAGTACCGCGGTACTGAACTACCAGGCCGGCCGCCCGGACAAAGCTCAGTTTCTGCTCGATCAGCTGCTGGCGCTTCGGGGGCGGCACCCTGAAGCGGCGATCCTGCGCAGTCGTATCGCGCTCGAACAGGGCAATAGCGGGTTGGCACGGGAGCTGCTGCAACGCCAGATTCTGCGAGCACCCGAATACCCGGAGCTGCGTGAAGCGCTCGCCGCCGCCTTCTATCTCGAGGGCAAGTATGCCGAGGCGAGCCGGACGCTGGCCATTGCCAGCCGGCTGGGCGCGCCGGGATGGCGGCAGGCCTATCACAACGGCCTGATCAGCGAGGCGCGCCGTAACTGGCAGCAGGCGTGCGGTTACTACCGTTCGGCGCTGCACCTCAAGCCGGCATTCACCGCGGCCCGCGCACGCATGATCGGCCTGGGCGAACACCTTGAGTGTACCGGGGATCCGCAGGAGGCGCAGTCATGAGCCTGATTCGCAAGAAACCTATCGAGCAGGACGAGTTTTACCGGCGTTTGCGGAGGCTGGTGCACCGCCGCCTGGTGGATTCGATCGAGGGGGAGCGCAGCCTGGAGCTCGGCGATATTCCGGCCCTGAGCAAACGGGTCGAGACGCTGCTAGACGAGTACCAGTACGAGACCAACCGCTGTCTGGCGGCGGAGCTGCGTCGCGAGATTATCGGTGACGTCCTGCAGGAGATGAATGGGATGGGGCCGCTGTCACCCCTGATGGACGATGCTGGCGTCTCGGATATCCTGGTCAACGGGGCCGACGAGATATGGATCGACCGCCGGGGACAGCTGGAGAAAACCGACATACGCTTCGATGACGAAGCCCACCTAAGGCGTTTCGTCGACCGCTTGGTCGGGGCGCAGGGCCGTCAGCTGGACGCCGGGGCGCCGACGGTCGATGCCAAACTCCCCGACGGCAGCCGCTTGCATGCGGTCATCCCACCGTTGTGCGGACGGGGTACCATCCTGTCGATTCGTCGCTTCCGGGTGGAGCGCGCGGATCCCGATGTACTGATCGCGCAGGGGTTTATCGACACCGCCATGTTGCAGCTGCTCGAAATTTCGGTTCGATCGGGCCTGAACGTGGTCATCGCCGGAGGGGCTTCGGCCGGCAAGACGTCGTTGTTGAACCTGTTGGCACGCTACATTCCCTCAAACGAAAGGATAGTGACGGTCGAGGAAACCGCCGAACTGCGGCTGCAGCATCCCCACGTCATACCGCTCGAGTCCCGGCCGAGCAACCGCGAGGGCAATGGCGGGGTAGGGCTGAGCGACCTTGTGCGCACCGCCCTGAGAATGCGCGCCGACCGCATCATCGTCGGCGAAGTGCGGGGCGTCGAGGTATTCGACATGTTGCAGGCGATGAACGTCGGTCATGACGGTAGCCTGACGACGGTGCACGCCAATAGCCCGCAGGACGTTCTGCGCCGCCTTGAGGCGCTGGCATTGCAAGGCGGATCCGGGATGATGCGCACCTCGGTGCGCGAGATGATCGGCTCTGCTATCCAGGTGGTGGTACAGCTGGCCCGTTTCAGTGACGGTAGTCGCCGGGTCATTAGCCTGGGCGAAGTCACGGGAGATGACGGTAACCTGAAGGTACGGGAGCTGTATCGATTCGAGACGGATCGGAGCGCCGTGGCGTCCGGGGCCGCCGGTGGCTGCCACCGTGCCATCGGCGAGCCGAGGGTCATTCTCGAACGGGCCGCGCAACGCGGCATCGACCTGTCCGGCTATACGGCGTTGCGAAGTGGAGGCGTTCATGCTTGAAACAGCGGCGTTGTCACTGGCGGTACTGGTTTGCATAGGAAGCGCCTGCCGGCTGCTGGCGCGGCGTCACCGCCTGATGCGTGGACCGGCAGCCGACGCGGAGAGCCATCCGCAGATCAGGGGCTTGCGTCGGCAGCTGCGCGTGCTGCAGCTGGATATCGAGCCGTTGATGTTTCTCTGCTGTATCGGCACGGTCTGCGTGCTGGTGTTCCTGATCTTTATCGAACTCTTTCCCGAGCGCCCCGGCCTGGCGCTGCTGGCCGGTTGCAGCCCGCTACCGCTCACGTTGTATCTGATACGTGATCTGGTGGCCTGGCGCGGGCGGCACTTCGAATCGGCCCTGTCCGATGCCATCGACCTGATTCAGACGGCACTGCTCGGGGGTGAGTCGCCGAGGCGCGCACTCATGATCGCCGCCGAGGGTTCGGACGGCCGCGTGCGCGAGGAGCTGCGTGAAGTGGTACGGCGGTTGAATTGCGGTCTGCCGATCGACGGTGCCACGGTCCGCATGGGCGTTCTCTACGATACCGAGGGGGTACGGCTTTTCGTCCAGGCGCTCAATGCCAAATGGCAGTCCGAAGCTGATTTCGGGGCGCTGCTGGGCGCGATCGGTCGGATTCTGCGTGAACGCCTGAAACTGCGCATGCTGACTGCCGGACAACTGTCAGGTGCGCGCTATGCCGCCCTGATCGCCGGTCTGCTGCCCTATCTGCTGATCCCGGTATTCCTGTGGAAGGAACCCGAATGGCTGGACCTCCTGATCACCCATCAGATCGGGCCGTCTCTGTTGCTGGGCGCGGTCATCTGCCAGGTCACCGGCTTCTTCTGGCTGCGTGCAGTGCTGAGGACTGAGCTGTGATGAACGACTGGGGCTTCGACGCCGTTCTGCTGCTGCTGATCGCTCTTGGGCTGGGACTGCTGCGACTGATCCGCCTGGATGGCGGCGACCAAGACCTGCTATCCGACGGCAATTTGCAGGACGAAGGGGTGCAGCTGTCAAGCAGTCCGCTCTTTCCCAGCAGACTCATACGTCAGGCCGGCATAGTACCGCGGCAACTGGGACGGCTCTACTGGCCGGCGAAGATGTTGCTGGCGGTGGTCCTGCCCATGGCGATGACCGAGGTGATTGACACCCCTGTGGCAACCGGCTGGCTGGTGCTGATGGCACTGCCCGGCTTTCTGATGCTTGATATCGGGCTGCTGCTTCGTCGTGCCCAGAGACGGCGGCGGATCCAGGCGTCGCTCAGCTTTCTGGTGGATCTGATCGTGGCGTACCTGAATTCCGGCTACAATCTGTCGCAGGCATTTCGCCAGGCGGCCAGGTTCGGTCTGACACGCGGCAATCCACTGGCGCGCGAGGTCCTCTTGCTGGCACAGGAACTCGACCTGGGACGTGAACGCCTGTCGGCGTTCCAGGCGCTGGCCGAACGGACCGGGGTCGATGATCTCCGGCGCTTGGCAGCGGTGATGCAGGTCGGTCTCCAAGTCGGGTCGCCGGTCGCACCGACGCTCGCCGTGCAGGCAGGGCTGTTACGGGCGAAACAGCTGCGCCTGAGTACCGAACGAATCAACCGCAAGAACGCCGAAGCACTGCTGCCGATGCTGCTGGTATGCCTGCCGATGTTTGCGGTGCTGGTATTGTTTCCCGCCGCCCTGCAGTTCCAAGCGGTGCTGCAACTGATCAGGAATCTGCTTTGATGATCCGAACCATGAGTCATTTCGAGCGGCGGCCGAGCGCCGCTTCGGGCGCCGGCTGGCGCCACCAGGGGGGCTTTATCGTGACGCTGGAACTCATCCTGATCGTGACGATACTGGTCTTCGGCTCGCTGGTCGGAGTCGTTGCCGTGCGTGATGCGCTGTTTAAATATTACGTCGGTCAGCAGTCGCAACAGGCGGTCATCAGCGATGCCAATGGCAATGTGCTGGGTAAGGCGGTGGATTTCGACGAGCACGAAGCGCCTCGCATTTTCTATATCGACCGCGGTCAGCGTCAGAACTTTCGTGCCTTGGTCGGTATTAGAGACGATCGTTTTACCGGACGGGAGCCGCTCTATTTCGCCGGCGCTTCCTGTCAGGGCGATCCCTGCATCAAATCGCCCAGCAACGAGACCGCCGACAGCAGCGGTGTCGATGGCATCGCGGCAACCGGTGCCGTCGGATATCTCTACGGGCTGCAGGGCACGCCCACCTATGCGATCGGGCCAACGCTTGACGGGGGCAGCGGCCTGCCCGGTTTTCTGTACCGGGAGACGGCCTTTAATTGTCCGTTCGCCGCGGAGCGGGTTGGATCCCGCTGGATCTCGCAGAAAGTCGTCGTCGGTGCGCCCTGCGAAACCTATACGATACCGGAGGCGCAGAAACAACCGGCGATAACCGATTGTCTGGTCAATCTCGGCGAGACCTGTACCCCGCCCGAGGGCGCGGTCGACCAGGGCAGTATCCTGGAGAGCAATTCGGAGCCGGTCCAGGCGCAGCTGGCTACCACTATTAATAGCCTGAACCTGACCCTTGGCACGCTTGGCTTGGCTCTGCCATCCTTCGACATCGGTGAGATTTACTGTCCGGCCGGCACGGAACTCGAGGATGACGGCAACCTGGCAACCACCATCGTTTACTATGCGATGAACACGCTGCTCGAACCAATACGAGAGGATCCCCTGGTGGAATCGACCGCGGGTGATGCGATAGACAATACCCTGCTTCCCTTGACCGGCGAGCTGAACTGCGTGGCCGATGTTGACCTGAAACTGGCGGAGTCAGTTCCGAACCCGAACGATCCGGCGCTAAACGCCCTGGAAGGACTGCAGCCGCCGTTCAGGATCAGCCTGCCTGTGGATGCGGGACCAGACGCCTGGTATCCGACGGAACCCAATGGCGAGGGTGGACCCTATTTCACGAGGCCCTAGCGGCAAAAGGTCCGCTCGTTACCCGGAGCGGATGTGCTTAAGTCGGCGGATAGCTGCTAGTATCTCACTTGAAGAAAGGATGAGTCGTGCCCACCTACTATAGCCTTAGCGCCGTTAAAAACGCTGCAACCGGCAATTTAGCATGCGCCAGCAGGATTCAAACATACCGTCTGTGGAATTACGGGCGGGCCGTTCGACAGCTCCGGAGTGGCTGAGCATGATCCCTGCACCCATTGCTAATAACGAAACCGAACGCCTGGAAGCGTTGTATCGCTACGATATTCTCGATACTGAGACCGAGGTGGCTTTTGACGACCTGACACAGCTGGCGGCACAAATTTGTGAGGTTCCGATCGCCCTGGTGTCGCTGATCGATTCCGGACGCCAGTGGTTCAAGAGCCGGGTCGGTCTCGATGCCTGCGAGACGCCCAGGGACATCTCCTTTTGTGGTCATGCGATTCAGGGCAGGGACATCTTCGAGGTGCAGAATGCCTGCGACGATCCTCGCTTTCACGATAATCCACTCGTTATCGGCGCGCCGGGCATCCGCTTCTATGCCGGCGTCCCGTTGACCGTTTCGGACGGTCAGAACCTCGGCACCCTGTGCGTTATCGATCAGGTGCCCCGCCAGTTGACTGCGGAGCAGCGCGATGCGCTGGGCCGATTGACCCGGCAGGTGGTCGCTCAGTTGGAGCTGAGGTTGAGCAACCGTCGTCTCAGTCAGCAGATCGCCTTTCAGCGAGCGATTCTAGAAAGCGCCGAAGCGGCCATCGTGACAACCACGAAGGAGGGCGTCATCACGCAGGTCAACCCGGCGGCCGAGCGAATGCTGAGTTACCCTGCCGGCGCAATGGTCGGCAACATGACGCTGGCGGCTTTCCATGACTGCGGAGAACTCGCAGCACGGGCGAAGGCGCTGGGAGGCGATGCCGTCGCCGGCGTCGAGGTGCTGTTGGCTCAGGCCCGAGGGGGTACGTCGGTGACGCGGGAGTGGACCTATGTACGCCGTGATGGGTCCCATTTCCCGGTCCTGCTTTCGGTCAGTCCGCTGGGCGACGGGGGCGGCGCAACCTTAGGTTTTCTTGCCATTGCCCGGGACCTGACCCAGCAAAAGGCGGCAGCGCTGGCGTATGCCCGGGAGCGCGACCGCCTGGACATGGCGTTGGCCAGCGCAAGGCTGGCTTCCTGGGAAATCGACGTTAACCGCCGGCAGATCAGATTGGACGAGCGCTGGGCACTTCTTCTGGGCGGAGAAGCGACGACGAGAGAGCTGCCCGTCGATGAACTCCTGAACCTCGTCCCCGGCGACTCCAGAACGAGGCTGCGGGATGCTTTAGACGATGTCTTGACGGGGCGAAAAGACGGGCTTCAAGTCGAATACCAGCTCGAATCCATCGGCAAAGAACTCCGTTGGATACGGGGCTGCGGAAAAGTGGCAGAACGGGATCAGCAAGGGCGAATAGTGCGCCTAATCGGAGTCTGCTCTGATATCACCGAAAGCCGGGCTGCGGAGGCTGCGCTGCGAGAGGCGCGTAACGCCGCGGAGGCGGCCAATCGCGCCAAAAGCGCTTTTCTTGCCAACATGTCGCACGAGATCCGTACCCCGCTCAGCGCCATCATTGGCACAGTGGAACTGCTCGAAGAGACCAGAGCCCCCGACGAGCAGGCCAGGTTGCTGCGCGTGACGCTAAGTTCGGCGACGGCATTGACCGGGATCATCGACGATGTGCTCGATCTGTCCAAGATCGAGGCCGGCATGTTGGACGTTCATACCGAACCGATGTCGCTGCGTGAAACGGTGTCGCGCACCGTCGAGGTCTTCGCTGGCAACGCGGACGCCAAGAAACTCTGCTTGCGCCAATGCTGGGACGAGCGGTTGCCGGACAGGGTCTATTGTGACCCCGTACGTTTCAGGCAGATCCTGTTCAACCTGCTAAGCAACGCCATCAAGTTTACCGACACCGGCGACATCGAAATCCGTGCCCGCTTCGAGGGCTGCACGCCCGCTGGCGTGACCATCAGCATCGACGTCGCCGATACCGGGATCGGTATTGCACCCGAAGCCCAGGCGCGGTTGTTTCAGCCGTTCATGCAGGCAGAGGACGACACCAACCGTCGGTTTGGTGGCACCGGGCTGGGGCTGGCGATCTCTCGACGGCTCGCCACGCTGCTGGGCGGAGATCTGTCGCTGCAGAGCCAACCGGGCCGCGGTACGACCATGACCCTGTCCCTGGAACTCGCGCTTGCGCAAACGCCCGACGGGTCCGACCCGATCTGCAACGTCGCCGGGCCAGAGGCGGCGGTGCCAGGCTCGCTCGATGGCTGCAGGTTACTCCTTGTCGACGACAGTGCCGTCAACCGGATGGTGATCGGCGAGCAGCTGAAGCGGCTTGGTTGTCGTGTCGAGCAGGCCCGCAGCGGTCAGGAGGCGTTCGAGTTGTGGCGTTCGGGCGACTATGACCTCGTTTTGACCGATTGCCACATGCCTAATATGGACGGGTACGCGTTAGCCAGGAGAATTCGCGAAAACGAAGTCGGCCAGCCTCGACAGAACGCGATACCCATATTGGGTTGCACGGCTAACGCCCTGCAGAAAGCGCACGAGCGCTGTTTGCAGGTAGGCATGAATGATGTGTTGGTCAAGCCCGTGCCGTTACAGAAACTTGAGACCAAGCTCCGTTACTGGTTGAGTCCGGGTCGCGCGCAGTATTCCAGTGAGGATGTACGGCAGCACCGGGTGGCGGGGACCCTGCCCGAGCCCTTATCGGATTGACAACACTCGGATGCAATCGGCGCTGCTTTATTGCTGGGGGGAATACAGAATTCGGATCAAATAGGCAGGGTGGTAAGGCGTTGCCTCGGCTTTGACTTTCATCTGTCGCCTTCGCTAACAGCGAATCAGTGGCACGTTGGACGTGCGATCTGAAAGTCGCGCCATTGGTATCGTTACGATAGCGCTGATCGAAGTGACTCAGGTCGAGCTTATTATCGACCATATGGTTGAGGGTATGTTCAAAACTGCCGGGCTGGATCTGATCCGTAAATCGCAGCGGGATCATCTTGATCTGGTTGTAATCGTAGTGTTTTTAGCGCTCCATCGGGAATGCGACAGTTTTATTTTGGCCATTTCTTGGTTGTTGGGGCGAATCACTCCCCAATTTCATTTATTGCTATGAACGACCCCATGCCAAACAAAAGAGAGCCAGATATGCGTTCTTGAATTTGTTGGGCTCGTTCATGCTTGACGAGCCAGTGTGAGACTTTGCTGGATGACACGGCGACTAGCACGTCGCATGGCAAAGCAGAAACGGTAACGATCATGCCGAGTATGAGTAGCTGAAGAGGCACAGAACCCGATTCGGGCACAACAAACTGCGGTAACAACGCGATGAAGAACAATGCTGTCTTCGGGTTGGTAACTTCAACAATAATGCTCTCTTTAAAAACTAAAAGAAGAGGTTTTTCTTTGGCTTTGTTAACACTGCACCGCCCTTTAAAAGCTGCAGTTTTCCAATAGCTTATACCCAAATAGATTAGATATACGGCTCCTGCAATTTTTATGATTATATAAAGGGTCGGAGAGTGGCTGAATAAGGCAGATAACCCAAGTACTGTCGCGACAACGTGCACTAGGCTCCCCACAGCTAACCCGCCGGCCGCAACAATCCCTCCTTTCGTGCCTTGTGCGATAGCTCTTGCCATCACATACAAATTCGAGGGGCCCGGGGACAGGTTCATGAGTAAAGCAGCAACAGTAAATGCTAATAATATTTCTGCTGATGGCATGATGCTCTCTCTTCATCTAGTGGGTTTGTTCTGGTCAAAAGTTCAATCGTACTGAAGGCTAAGCGATCCCCTGTAATTAGTAAAATTAATTATATTTAGATAATATTAGATGTATTTATGCAAGATAGAGTGCAGCTTTACACTCCCTGTATTGGCTAGTAACAGGTTACTACCCG
>TARA_R110001583_G_scaffold21469_5_pt1 | contig 25026 bp, 22 predicted proteins | sample TARA_R110001583 | Tara Oceans TARA_R110001583 (sample SAMEA4398432) | marine metagenome | biome: Polar Biome; feature: [MES] marine water layer (ENVO:01000295) within the mesopelagic zone...; material: water (ENVO:00002006), including particulate matter (ENVO:01000060) such as...... | reverse complement strand
TACAAGCTTGGTGGTATCATCGGCAAATATTCTTCCATCAAGATAGTGTGCAAGGTATGCAGAGCTGTCACTAACGTTCTCAAGCTTAATGTCAATTTTTAAGTTTTGAGCATTGCCGTTTAAGTTTCCAAAAACAATTGCTGTAAGAAGAATGAGAGATCGGTATAATAGTTTCATGTGTATGCTGTATGTGTAAATTTCAAAGCCGAAAATTACAAAATATTGAATTTAAAACAGCCAATCAAATGAATTGAAACGTCAATAATTGTTAATTGAATCATAAAATGTTGAATTAGCCCTGATTTTAAGAGTTTAAACGTGCTAATTATGTAGCGAATCATGGTTCTGCAGATTTCATTTAACAGATTATGGTGAGACTTATTGATATCTAATAATCAATTACTATTTTTAGGCTTTCAAAAATCAAATTATATCAGGCATGACAAAAGAATTTCAAGCTACCCAATATAAACTAGAGTCAGTAAAATCAGGTAAACGATTTGATGATGAGGGGTGGACTTTGGATGCGCCAGGAGAAAGCGATCCATCTTTGATTAGAGCAATTTATGAGAAGAAGCAATTGGAGGTTAAAGATAAGTCTTTAGGGATTTATAAATTTGCCGATTGGTTGCCAATTCATAAAATACTAGAAGGTTCTTCGGCGCCTGCAACTTACAAAAGTGAAGGCTTAGCGAAGTATTTAGGCTTGAATAACCTGTATATTACTTTTAGTGGTTACTGGCCAGAGAAAGGTGCGAACTTTCGTACATGTTCGTTTAAAGAAACTGAGGCTTACGCTGTAAGTGGTCGATTGAAATCAACTGATCAGGTTTTGGTAGTAGCTTCTGCTGGGAATACAGCTAGAGCTTTTGCTCGTGTTTGTTCCGATAATAATATTCCATTGCTTCTTTCGGTTCCTGAAGATAATTTGTCTGCACTTTGGTTCGATGAGCCTATCAAGGATAACGTTCGTTTGATTGCGACTAAATCGGGAAGTGATTATTTCGATGCGATTCATCTTTCTAATATTGCTTGTGCTTTAGACGGTTTTGTTGCCGAAGGTGGTGCTAAGAATGTCGCTCGTCGCGATGGAATGGGAACTACGGTTCTTTCAGCAGTGAGTGAAATTGGTCAGATTCCTGACTACTATTTCCAAGCTGTTGGTAGTGGAACAGGTGCTATTGCTGCTTGGGAAGCTAATCTGAGATTTATTGAAGATGGTCGTTATGGTGATAATAAGATGAAACTTATGGTTTCTCAGAATGCACCATTCTTACCAATACACGATGCTTGGAAAGCAGACTCGCGTGCTATGTTACCATTAGAGGATGAATTGGCTCGTAAGCAAGTTGAAGAGATTGATGCAAAAGTGCTTTCTAATCGTAAGCCTCCATATCCAATTGCTGGTGGTTTGTTCGATGCAATGAAAGATGCGGGTGGCGATGTTTTAGTTGCGACGAATGCAGAAGCTATAGAAGCGGGCAAATTATTCCTTGAAACAGAAGGAAACGATATTCATCCAGCAGCAGCTGTTGCAGTAGCAACTTTAATTAAGGAAGCTATGGGCGGAAATCTTGATAAGGATGCTTGCATCATGCTAAACATCACTGGCGGTGGTGAAGAGCGTATCAAAAGAGAAAAAGAAGTGACTTACCTTAAGCCTTCACATGTTTTCGATATCGACCCAAATTTAGAAACTGTAAAAGAAGTGCTAGAGAAGTTATTCTAGAATACGATATAAAGAGAAAGCCGCAAGTCAGATGTCTGATTTGCGGCTTTTTTATGCTTAAAGGTTGAATTTAGAATATGGATAATTCAGACTTAGTCGTTAGCATTTCTAAAGCTTGAATACCCTTATATGAGTTTCCTTTCTTATTCAATCTAGGACTCCACACGGCAACTGTATATTCCCCTGGGTGGATAGCAACTATGCCTCCTCCAACACCCGACTTGCCTGGCAATCCAACCTTAAAAGAGAATTCGCCAGCTTCGTCGTAAAAGCCGCAAAGTTGCATTATAGCATTTATTCGTTTCGATTGACTGGTTGTAATCACTCGTTCTTTGGTAGAAGGAATGCTGCCATTGTTTGCAAAAATCTGAAATGTATGTGCCAATTCTTCACACGTCATTTCTATGGAGCAGATATCGTAATAGAAATCTAGAACCGCTTCAATAGGGTTTTCTATATTCCCAAAGGACTTCATCATATTGATAAGAGCAGCATTTCTGTATCCATGTGCTTTTTCAGATGCAGCAATTTTTGGGTTGTATTCAATATTGGTATCTAGAGCTAATTGTCGAACAAATTCAATAAACTGTTCTTTGGGATTATCTGATTGACTCAGAAGAATGTCACATATTACAATGGCACCTGCATTAATAAAAGGGTTACGAGGAATACCTTGTTCATGTTCCAATTGGACTAATGAGTTAAATGGTGTTCCTGATGGTTCAACACCAACACGCTTCCAAATTTTTACGCCTTCTGTTTTAATAGCAAGACATAAGGAGATAACCTTAATGATACTTTGGCAAGAGAACTTTTCCAGATGATCGCCCAATCCGTAATGATTACCATCTACAGAACAAAAGTGAATACCAAATTTATCAGGATCGATATTTGCTAATTCGGGTATGTATGATGCTGGCTGACCATTGCTTTTTGTTTGCAAAAGTTCAGAGTAAACTTCTTGTAGAATTGTCTTGAAATCCATCTTGTATCGAATAATGTTTGTCGCAAAAGTAGTCAATTACTTGTTTTCTTATTGTAAACTTTATTGCTAAATGAAATAAAGATTGAGAGAACTAGCATGACGCTAGAAATGATTACAAAAGCAGATCCAATTCCCCACATATCAGCAAGTATACCGAAAACAAAGGCTATGACTGCTGAAAAAAGTGTTCGTAGTTGCGATTGAGCCGAATAAACAGAAGTAAGGAGTTCATTTGGTACTTGATCCGCTACAAAAGAAGTGAGTATAGGCTTTCTGATATTCTCAATAATAAATATGAGTGCGAACGAAATAAAAGCCCAAATCCATATTTCGTATATGAAGAAAACGCCACAGCTTAAACCAAAGAACAGTCCTAAAAGGAGGGTCTTATTGGTCAGGTTTGTTGGTGCTTTTTTTAGAATTGCTGAAGAATACTGCGATGCATATGCTGTAAGTAGATAGATGATGAAATAAAGTAAACCAATGACTAGTCCATTTTGTCTATCTATATGAACGCCTTTTATACTTGGAAGAAGCAAGGCAATTCCTAGCATAATAGCTTGAATGTAATCCTTTAGCGCTTTTAAATAAGCTGTGTGAAATGCAGATGTACTCACTAATTTTAGAACTGATTTCTGTTTCAGTACAAGGAATAAAGCGTTGATACTATGCCTAAATGAGTTTTGCTGTTTCTTTTTTTCTGATCGATCAATCTCTGAAGGATAGCTTAGAATAAGAATGAAATTGATCGCATATGGAATCGCTGAATAAATAAAGATGTTCTGATAGTTGCCGTCAAGAAAGACTAGAATCCCAGCTGTAAGGGCTGAAATAGCAGAGCCTCTTTGCGACCATGAGCGGGTATGACCATAGTATTCCGATTTATATTCTGTCCAATTATTCAACTTTAGGTAATCCATCATCATACCCTTGTGCGATCCTGAACGGAAGGCATCGGCCAGTCCGAATATGATAAAAGCAAATAGATAGAACCAGAAGTTGTCGGATATCCAGAATATTAGAAATGAAATGGAGAATATAAGTAGAGCTGCAGCCAGAGATTTCTTTCTACCATAAGTGTCTGCAATTAAACCAGATGGGATTTCTAATAAGTTGGTGATAATCTCTCTTGATGCATATAATATCCCGATTTGGGTGTAAGACATTCCTTTATCAATGAGGAACAGAATTAAAAAGGCATCAAAAAATCGAAGATTCTTTAAGAAACCATAGGCACAAAACTTTCGATATTGATTGTTTTTTAATTGAGAATTCATCGGAAAAAGAGCAATTTGACATTTGAACCACAAAATAAGGAATGATTTTCAGACCATCTAATCTGTTTTTCTGCAAAAATGAGAATCATGAAGAATTATTTTGGCATGTTATTGAACATTTCCTATGATAGCTTCAAAAAAAATGCGTGTGAACTATTTAAGATAATATTAACAATATGTTGTAATGGTTAACTATGTGGTTATGTTCTTAGTTTTAGGTATTAATTGCCTGTTGGTGAAATGTTTAGTTGGAATTACTGTAAAACCACTTTTTTGATTGATATCGATTGCACTAAATGAGCTTGATTAATGAAAAAAAACATTAATGACAAAAGTCATGCAAATCCCTATTGACAGGTATTGTACAACATAGAGTGATTAATGCTGAATTATTTCTTCAATAGAAAAATGTTTATAAATTTGGAATCGAAAGTCAGTCAGGAAATACTGATTTAATATCGAGTACGGACATAATTAATTAAGCGCAGCATATTATGCGTTCATAATCAAGTTTAGGGATATGGTTAAAAATCGAAAATTACTAGTTAGAGATCTTACTTTAAGAGATGGACAACAATCGCTTTTTGCGACTAGAATGCCTCAGGCAGAAATAGAGAAAGTTCTTCCTTTATACAAAAAAGCAGGGTTTTATGCTTTAGAAGTATGGGGTGGTGCAGTTCCTGACTCAGTGATGCGTTATTTGAACGAGGATCCTTGGTATCGTCTTGAGTCAATCAAAAAAGAGATTGGTGATGTTTCTAAGCTAACAGCTTTATCACGTGGTCGTAATCTTTTTGGATATAGTCCTTATCCCGAATCGGTAATTGAGAAGTTTAATACTCAATCTGTAAAGTCGGGACTTGGTATCATGCGTATTTTCGATTGTTTGAACGATATCGAGAACATGAAATCAACCATTAAGTATGTGAAAGCTGCTGGTGGTATTGCTGACTGTGCAGTTTGTTTTACGGTCGATTCTAAATTTCCTGAGAAAAAAGAAGATCGTGATAGAATGACTATTAAGAATCTTCCTGATCAGATTTTCGACCTTGAATACTTTGTTGACTTGGCAAAGAAGTTAGAGGCGATGGGTGCTGATATGATCTCTTTAAAAGATATGGCTGGTTTAGCTTCTCCTTCAATTGCTGGACAAATCATTCGTCGTTTTAAAGAAGAATTAACTGTACCTGTAGATTTTCACTCTCATTCTACTCCTGGTTATGGTTTGGCTTCAGCTTTATCAGCTATTATAAATGGTGTTGATATTATCGATACAAACATTATGAATTTTGCTGGTGGTTCTGCTGCTCCAGCATACGAGTTAATCTACCTTTTCTGTCAGAAACTAGGCATCGAGTTGGATGGTGATCCTAAGATTGTCGTTAAGATTAATAAGATTCTTAAGGAGATTCGTTTGGGTGCTTTAGCTGAAGTTGATAGCTATAAGCAATTCCCAATAGAATTTGATATAACTAAAGATAAGCTACCTGCTAATATCGATCAATTATTCGTTGATGCTATTAAGTATGCTAAAGAAGATAAAGAAGATGAGTTGTTAGCAGCTTGTCATGCTATTGAAAAGTATTTTAATTTCCCGGCTCCTAACGAAATGGTTAAGAAAGCCGAGATCCCTGGAGGTATGTATACCAACATGCTAAACCAGTTGAAGTCTTTAGGTTTGGAAACCCTACTCGAGAGAGTACTAGAAGTTGTACCAGTGGTGCGCCTGGATGCAGGTTGTCCACCATTGGTAACACCTTCTTCTCAGATTATTGGAGTACAGGCGGTAAATTGTGTGATCGATGAGAATTCAGGTCGCCCTTTTTACACCAATGTAAACAATCAGTTTTTCAATCTTGTAAAAGGAGAGTACGGTACAACACCTATTGAAATTGCACCAGAATTCCGTGAGAGAATTACTGGAGTAGCTGAAGAAGCTGCTTATGATATGGATAAATATCAGGCTCCTGAAAACACAATTCTATCTCAGTTTGGTGATGTGAAATTGGCTAAGGATGATAAGGAATTCATGTTGTTAGAGCTTTTCCCACTTGTAGCTAAAGGTTACTTAGAAGGAAAACGTAAGATTGAATTTGAAGCTAAACGTGAGGGAAACAAAAAAGCCATTGCTGCTACCAGATCAAAAATCAAGCGTACAGGCAAATTAAAGATTCGTGACTTAACTCTTCGTGATGGTCAACAATCTTTATTTGCAACCCGTGTGCCTCAGCACGAAATTGAAAAGGTATTGCCATTTTATAAAACTGCGAATTTCTATGCAATGGAAGTTTGGGGTGGAGCAATTCCAGATTCAGTTATGCGTTACCTTAATGAGGATCCATGGTATCGTCTAGAATCTATTAAGAAAGAAATAGGAGATGTTTCTTATCTAACGGCTCTTTCTCGTGGACGTAACCTATTTGGTTATAGCCCATATCCAGAATCTGTAATCGAAGGATTCAATAAAAATGCTGTAAAGAGTGGTTTAGGTATCATGCGTATTTTCGACTGTCTTAACGACGTGAATAATATGGAAACCACTATTAAATATATAAAAGAAGCAGGCGGTATTGCTGACTGTGCAGTTTGTTATACTGTAGATCCAAAATTCACTCGTAAGCAACGTATTCAAGCGATATTTTCTGGTAAAAAGTTACCTAAGAAAATTTTCGATGCCGAATATTTCTTGAACAAAGCTAAGCAAATGGAGGCTTTGGGTGCTGACATGATTTCTGTGAAAGACATGGCTGGATTGATTCCACCATCACTATCAGGTAAAATCATTAAGCGTTTGAAAAATGAGGTTAAAGTACCTATTGATTTCCATACACATTGTACTCCAGGTTACGGTTTGGGTGCTGTATTGATGGCTATCATTAATGGCGTTGATATTGTAGATACTAATATCTTAAACTTTGCCGGTGGACCAGCTGCTCCTGCATTTGAAATTATTCAAATATTTGCAGATAAGTTAGGTTTGGATACAGGTGTTGATTTGGATTCTGTTGTGAAGATTAATGCTGAATTGAAAGGTATTCGTGAGCGAATTGCAGAATTTGATTCATATAAGATGTTCCCACGTGAGTTCGATATCACTGCGGATTATCTACCAACAGAAATAGATGCCTTATTCGATAAAGCTATTTCTTTAGCTAAAGCTGATAAGGAAGATGAATTGCTTGAAACTTGTCATGCTATTGATGCTTGGTTCAATTTCCCAGCTCCAAACGAAGAAGTTAAAGCTGCTGAGATCCCAGGTGGAATGTACACCAATATGTTGGCTCAGTTGAAAGGCTTAGGTCTTGAAGACTTATTGCCTACTGTACTTAAGAAAGTACCTGAGGTTCGTGTGTCTGCTGGTTGTCCTCCTTTGGTAACACCATCGTCACAAATTATAGGTGTACAGGCTGTAAATTACGTTTTGGATGTGAATAGCGGAAAAGCGCCATATACAAACGTAAATAATCAGTTCTTCAACCTTGTGAAAGGTGAGTATGGTGAGACACCAATTGATATTGATCCTGAATACCGTCAGAAAATTTGTGGACAACGTGAAGCTACGGCTTATGATGTAAGCAAATATCAGGCACCAGAAAATTTAGTTTTAGAAGAGTTTGGTGGCGTTAAGTTAGCTCAGAATGAAAAGGAAATGTTGTTGTTGGAATTATTCCCAACTGTAGCTCTACCTTATCTTAAAAATCTAAGAGCTGAAGCTTACTATAATGAGCAAGCTGAGATTGAAGAGCTGAAGCAAAAAGAGGCTGCTGAGCGTCGTGCTGCTTTCGATGGTATGACTTCTGAGCAAAAGGAAGAAAAGGTTCTTAAAGCCTTGTATAACTTCGAATGGTTATCAGCTCAAGATAGTCCTGAAATTAAGCAACCAGAATCGAAAGTGTCGAAATTAGATCAAAAAACCATCGATATGCTTAATCGTGAAAAACCAAAAAGCACATTAGGAGCCTAATAATCTCTTAATTTGAAAGCAATATAAAAGCTCCACCAATCGGTGGAGCTTTTTGTGTAATAATGATTGGCTAAAAAATGTTTTATTACCAAGTTAAAAAAACGGAAGTCCAAAAAGCTAATGGAACAACTGTATTCCAAATGACATCTTCTCTGTGTCTGGCTCTTTCTAGTCTGCGAGACTCAACTTGATATCTCAATACATTAATTCTCTCTTGCTCTTTATAGCGCATCAATTCTTTTTCTTTATTGATACTTTCAAGGTAATACTCTGCTTCAATGTTTTTATCAGGTCTTGCTTTCCTAATACTTAGAAGATCTCTTTCTGCATCATCCAGATAGTTTAAATGATATAGAGCCATGCCTCGTTGTAATTTTACCTCATTTAAGTAGGGCTGCTTTTTTAAGACGTGATCAAAATCGCGTAGTGCTAGTTTGTAATTTTTAAGCTGCATATACGCATAACCTCTATCTTGAAAGATTCGAGCGTAATAGGGCATAATTTGAATAGCTGAATCTAACTTAGAGATGGCTTCATAGTATTTACCCTCTAAAATTAACAAGCGTCCCATGTCGTGATATTTTTTATATCGCTCTACATTCTGTGCATTTATTGAAAAGGAACAGACTAAGAGAAAGCTAAATAATGTGATAAGTTTGTTCATGATGATAATATTTGAGTGGGTAGTGTCTCAATTTTTGTGTAAAGGTTTTTATTTAATTTTAATGTGCCCACATCGCTCTGGAAATGCCACGTTCATATTACTTAATTGGCTGACGAATTGTCGCTATACTTTTGTCGGGTTTTTAAAAGGACTTCGTTTCGTCGGCAAATACACTTTCTTCATCGTAAAAGGCAACAAATCGTCGCCATATGGGCATTTACGCTTCAAAAAGACTCCGTTTCAACGGAAAATGGCCTCTTTTTGTAAAAAACAGCTTCATTTCAACGGAAAATGGGGTGTTTTTTGCTGAAAAGGCAACAAATCAACGCCAAATCGTGTTTTATGAGTCAGAAGGGCTTCGCGGCGTCGCATTCTGTACTTAAAAATCGCGTCCTATTTTGTACGCGAGGATACGTTGATTTGGATCTAAGTTTATTTTTTAAGAAGGTCTTTAAACACCTTTCTGAACTTGTCTTGTTTCGGCTTGATTACAAAGCTACAATAAGGTTGGCTTTTGTTCAGATTATAATAATTTTGATGGTAGTTTTCAGCTTTATAGAATTTTTCAGCTTCCGTTATTTCTGTCACAATAGGATCATTATATGCTTCTGATTTATCAAGGTTCTCCAATAATTCTTCGGCAATTTTCTTTTGTTTTTCGTTGTGATAGAATATAACTGAACGATATTGAGTTCCAACATCAGCCCCTTGTCTGTTTAGAGTTGTTGGATTATGCACTTGCCAAAAAACTTCTAGTAGATCTGTAAAACTGATGACTTCAGGATTAAATGTAATTTGGCAAACTTCGGCATGCCCTGTTTCTCCTGTGCAAATATCTTTATAAGTCGGGTTTTGGGTTTGACCACCCATGTATCCAGATTCAACTTTGTCTACACCTTCCAATTCTTGAAATATTGCTTCTGTACACCAAAAACATCCCGATCCTAATGTAGCAACCTCTCTATCTTTCTGATTCATTTTTTTCGATTGATTTGCTTGAACGATTCCTGATAGGAGTAATCCAATTATTAATAGTTTTAATTTCATAGCTTCTGTATTTAATAGAACTAATAGTATAATTAAAGTATACCCTTAGTTCTTATTTGAAATCATTCTAAAGATACGTTCTGTCCTTGAAAATAAAAATAAAAAGATGTTAAAGTCTGGTTAAAAACAATCCCTCGAAAAGGGTTTAAAGGAATTATATTCTACAGATTTAAGATAATTAGCATCGATTCTAATATTTTGAAAAGATATTTTATCTAGTTTTAAGCATGCAAAAAAAGGAAGTGAAAATTGTAGGTATAGTATTATCTGGTGGTAAGAGTAGACGAATGGGACAGGAGAAAGGCCTTGTTAAATATAAAGGAAAGGCTCTAATTGAATATGCTATTGAAACTCTAAAACCTCTATGTAATGAACTTGTTATAAGTACTGCAAATGATTCATACGCATACCTAGGCTTACCAATGATTGCTGACGAAATACCTGATTGTGGCCCTATTGGTGGAATTAGTACTTGCATGAAAGCTGTAAATGCAGATGTTTACCTCGTAGTTTCTTGTGATGTACCTAACGTTCCAACTGAATTGTTTTCTGATCTATTAGCTCAAGTAAATGGGAATGCGGTTGTTCCTATTGATGAGGCTGAGCGAAAGCAACCACTCTCTGCTTGTTACACTTCTTCATCCTCAATTTTCTTTCATGAAGCTCTCGAATCTAGAGAACTGAAAATGATGAACCTTCTTAAAAAAATTGAACCTCTCTACTTTAAACCATCTCCAAATCTTGAGTATTATAAATCAAATCTCTTTTCCAACTTGAATAGTATGGGAGATATTTCAGACTAAAAAGTATGAATTTATTTCTATTTATTCGAAATCTAAATAGTTCCATTATGACTTAATCTTAAGGAGGTTAATGTGTTTTGTTCTTTAGAATAGATCTAAAAAGAAACAAGGTATTTTAAAACATTTTTTGGATTGGTGTTTTTATATATGTTTACATACACAAATGTAAGTTTCTAGATGTGTTGATGTGTAGAGGTATTAATGTTTGAAGCTCGTTTAAAATCTTTGTCAAGATTTTAAACGAGAAAAATACAAGGAAATAAAACCTAATTCTATGAAGCATTCATGAAAAATAGTTCTACCTCATTTCGAGATTATGATTATTTACTGAAAGTTGCATACGACCTAAATATGAAAATTAGTATCATATGAACAGCAGAAGACAATTTTTAAAAATTAGTTCTTTAAGCGCTGCCGGAGTAATCTTTGGAGGAGGCATATTTAATGCATTCGCCGATAATCTGGTAAAAACCAACCCATCACTTTTTAAAGGCCCTTTTGATTTTACTCGCACACCAACTTACTGTGAAGTTTGTTTTTGGAAGTGCGCTGGCTGGGTTTACAAAGACGAGAATGGTCGCATAAAGAAAATCATTGGTAACAATGATGATCCTAACTGTAATGGACGTTTTTGTCCTCGTGGTACCGGCGGTGTTGGTATGTATAATGATGAGGATAGACTAAAAACGCCTTTGATTAGAACAGAAGTAAGAGGTAAGCAAACATTTCGTGAAGCGACATGGGATGAGGCTTTCGATTATATTGCTAAAAAACTGGTAAAAGTTAAAGAAGAGCATGGTCCAGAATCATTAGCTCTATTCTCTCATGGATCAGGAGGTAAATATTTTGGTAAAGTTCTAAAAGCTTTAGGATCTAATAATATTGCTGCTCCATCATATGCACAATGTAGAGGGCCTCGTGAGGTTGCTTTTATTGCTACTTATGGTCAAGGAATTAATTCTCCCGAGAATACGGACATTAGAGACACTAAGTGTTTAGTGTTAATTGGATCTCATTTAGGTGAGAATATGCACAATGGTCAGGTTCAGGAAATGTCTGATGCGATTGACAAGGGTACTACAATCATTACAGTAGATCCCCGTTTTTCTACAGTCGCAAGTAAATCTAAGTTCTGGTTGCCAATTAAGCCATCTACAGATATGGCATTGCTTCTGACTTGGATGAACGTAATCATAAACGAAGAGTTATACGATAAAGATTACGTAGAGCGCTACTGTTATGGTTTTAATCAACTAAAAGAACACGTACAACAATATACGCCTGAATGGGCTTACGGTGTAACAACCCTTAAGCCACAACAAATTAGGGAAACAGCACGTGCCATGGCTAATGCTGCTCCTGCTGTAATTGTACATCCAGGACGACATGTAACATGGTATGGTGACGATACTCAAAGATTGAGGGCTGTTGCGATATTAAATGCATTGTTAGGATCTTGGGGACGACGTGGAGGATTCTATAATCCTGAAAAGGCAAGTGTACCTCATTATAAAATTCCTAAATTCCCTAAGCCAAATAAATCTTGGCGAGAGGCTTTAGGTGGTAAGTATAATCTTGCGGATTTGGCCTTAGCCTCTGGTCTTTGTGATGCATCAATGCCAACTCATGAATTAGGACATAAGATTAAAGCTTGGATTGTAAATGGTACAAACCTGATTAACACCCTACCAGATCAAGCTAAGACTCTTAAGGCAATTGAAGAATTAGATTTGATTGCTGTGGTTGATACCATGCCAATGGAAATCACGGGTTATGCTGACGTTGTGTTACCTGAGTGTACTTATTTAGAGCGTTACGATTCTTTAAGAATATCACAAGGTAGAGAGCCAAGTATTGCTCTTAGAATGCCAGCAGTTGAACCCAAATATAATACGAAGCCTGCTTATTGGATGGCTAGAGAGTTAGCTAAAAAGCTTGACTTACTAGATTATTTCCCATTTGAAAAACTTGAAGATGAACTTGATTGGGAACTTCAACAAGTAGGAACTTCATTGGAAGAGATGCAAAGAATCGGTGTTAAGCGTATTGAGCGTGAAGTTGATGATTTGTATTTTGCTAAAGGTGAGGAGATAGAATTCAATACCAATACAGGTAAAATTGAACTTTACTCAACTTCATTAGCCGAAGAAGGATTTGAACCGATGCCAGTATTTGTTCAGCATCCAGAGCCTCAAGAAGGTTTCTACCGTTTGATATACGGACGTGCGCCAATGCATACTTTTAGCCGTACAGCTAATAATCCAAACTTAACAGACTTGATGGATGAGAATACTGTTTGGGTAAATCCAAAAGTCGCTAAGGAGTGGGATTTGAAGAATGATCAATATGTTTATCTAGAAAATCAGGATGGCATTGTTTCCGATTTCTCAATTAAGGTAAGAATCACAGAACGTATCCGATTCGATTCTATCTATATGGTTCATGGTTTTGGACATACAGATAAGCGTATGAAGCGTTGTTTCGGTAAAGGAGCGAGTGATACACAGCTTATCTCTAATGTAATGACGGACCCAATTATGGGTGGAACCGGAATGAGAGGGAATTTTGTGACATTTAGATTTGATAATAAAAAGGAGGCCTAAACTATGAGATATGCAATGGCTATCGATACCAAAAAGTGTGTAGGCTGCAGCGACTGTGTAGTGGCTTGTCAAACTGAGAATGATGTGCCGATTGGTTACTGCCGAGATTGGGTAGTAGAAGTAACGGACGGAACTTATCCTCAACTTGAAATGGAGCTTCGTTCTGAGCGATGTAATCACTGTGAAAACTCACCTTGTGTACGTTGTTGCCCTACAGGAGCAAGTCATTATGACGAAGGTGGAATCGTACTTGTTGAAGAGAATAAGTGTATAGGTTGTAGTGCTTGTATTACATCTTGTCCTTACGATGCACGTTTTGTTCATCCTAAAGGCTATGTAGATAAGTGTACATTTTGCTTACACCGTGTAAAGAAGGGAATGCAGCCAGCTTGTGTTGCTGTTTGTCCTACTAAGTGTATGTATTTTGGTGATTTGGATGATCCTAGATCTGAAGTTTCTATGGTTCTTAAGAAGAGGAAATGGAAGACTTTAATTCCCGAAGCTGGAACTAAACCACACTTATACTTTTTAACCTAACCTTATAACAATTTAATATCATGCGTGAAGAAATAATTGTTAGTGGTAGAAATAACCCGCTTATTGATCCTCAGCTACATATTTGGCACTGGGAGATTCCTTTATACCTATTCTTAGGTGGATTGGCAGCAGGCGTTTTGTTTTTTGCCGCTTTATATACCATCCGAGGTAGAGAAAATGATTATCGAACAGCAGTTAAGATTGCTCCTTTTATAGCACCTATTGCACTTACTGTTGGTCTGATTGCTCTATTTTTAGATTTGCATCACAAGCTTTATTTTTGGCGACTTTATACAACAATTAAGTTGCAGTCACCAATGTCGTGGGGTGCTTGGACCTTAATGTTAGTTACACCTTTATCTATGTTGTGGTGTGCTCTACATATCAAAGAACTGTTTCCTAAGTGGGATTGGAAGTTTGATATTATAAAAGACGTGTTAGCTTTCTTTGAAAAGAATAAGAAAGTTTTAGCTTGGGTCATGTTGGTTTCATCAGCAGTCTTAGGTATTTATACAGGAATCTTATTTTCTGCATTTAATGCTCGTCCTCTTTGGAATACTTCAATATTAGGACCTTTATTCTTGGCTTCAGGTTTGTCTGCTGGATCAGCGATCACCATTTGGTTATCGAAAGACCATGCCGAGAGAAAGCGTTTTGCTCAACTTGATTTAATGATCATAGGAGTTGAACTGTTCCTAATCATCCACATGTTTATGGGATTTTTGGCAAGCACGCAGGTTCAGATCGATGCAGCTAACTTATTCCTAGGTGGTGAATACACAGCTCCATTTTGGATTTTCGTTGTTATTCTAGGAATGATTGTTCCTGCTATACTTGAGATTCTTGAATTGCGTAAATTTAAAATTCCAGTTGTTATTCCAGTTGTTCTGGTTTTGTTCGGGAGTTTAATGTTGCGTTTCATCATCTCATATGCTGGTCAAGCTAGTCGCTGGCTTTATTAAATAAAATAAATCAAGAATTTATAATCTTTTCTCAAGTCAATTGAGATGGTAAAATATAAATCAAATGAACAAAGTAAAGAAAACTAAATATTGGAACCCATACATCGGTGGTGTCATGTTGGGTTTAGTACTATTATCTGCCAATTTTATTTCAGGTAGAGGTTTAGGTGCTAGTGGAGCTTTAAAATCAGTTGTTGTTAGTACTGTAAATACTGTTGCTCCTGATCATGCTGAGAGTACTACATTTTATAAGAACTATAATGAGACTCATGAAAACCCAATGAAAGGTTGGCTGGTTTTTCAGGTTCTGGGTGTTTTAGTAGGTGGATTTTTATCAGGTACATTAGCAAAACGATTAAAGTTTAAGGTAGAGCATTCGCCTAAAATTTCTTCAAAAAGAAGATTGATTTTTGCTCTTATTGGTGGCGCATTTTTTGGATTCGGATCTCAGCTAGGACGAGGTTGCACCTCAGGTTCAGCTTTGAGTGGAATGGCCGTGTTATCCTTAGGTGGATTTATAACAATGGCATGTATTTTCGGAACGGCCTTTGGTTTGGCATATTTCTTCCGTAAAAACTGGATTTAAAAATTATTTTTCAAGTGTTTAAGTTTTGAGCGGTACAAGCTCATTTCTAAAATATAAAAAATTATAAATATTATGGGACCATTAATAGTAAACGAAATAATTTCTCCAGACACCAATTTATTCTTAGCCTTTTTAATAGGTATTGGTTTTGGATTTGTATTAGAATCAAGTGGCTTTTCATCTAGCAGAAAACTAGCTGGTATGTTTTATGGCTACGACACAACTGTGTTGAAAGTATTTTTTACCGCTGCTATCACTGCATTAATAGGTATGTTATTTTTCAGTCTTTTTGGTTGGGTAGATTTAAGTCTAATTTATATTAATCCGACTTACCTTCATTCTGCTATTGTAGGTGGTGTAATTATGGGAGCTGGTTTTATTATGGGTGGTTTTTGCCCTGGAACAGCTTTTTGTGCCGTCTCAATTGGTAAGTTAGATGCATTGGCTTTTATTGGAGGACTATTCTTGGGAATCGTTGCTTTCACAGAAGGTTATCCAATGTTCGAAGAGCTTTATAAAGCTGAGTTTATGGGAACACCTACTATCAACGAATTCATAGGTTTATCTCGAGGCTTATTTTCTTTAGCTATGATTGCTGCAGCATTTGGTATGTTTTGGGTTGGCGAATGGGCTGAAAAGAAATTTCCAAGAGAAGAGTATTAAGCCTTTAGAATTGTCAATTAGTATTATAAGATTAGTCATTTCATCCCGAGTAAAATCGGGACTAATATCTAGTTTATCATGAATATAAGATTAAAATTAGCAGCAATATTTCTTCCACTGGGTTTGATTATTGCAGCTGTACCAGAAAATACAACAAAGGTTTATAAGTTAACTGCTCAAGAGTTGCTTGTAGAAGCTCAAGAGGGTGCTCAGTTTATGAGTACTGACGAAATCGCTGATGCGGTGATTCAGAAAGATCCATCTTTTCAACTGATAGATGTAAGAGCTCAGGATGAGTTTGAGAAATTCCATTTGCCGAATGCAATCAATATTCCATTAGCTGATATATTATCTGATGAATGGGCTGATTTTCTGGATCAGGATGTAAAAATGAATGTTTTCTATTCGAATGGTAATTTAAAATCTAATGAGGCTTGGATGATTACTCGCCAATTGGGGTTTGAAAATAACTACGTAATGCAAGGTGGACTTAACTACTGGGCTGAAACTATCATGGATCCAAAAGCTCCTTCATCTACTAGTCCTGATGATGAGATTGCTAAGTACGATTTTAGAAAAGGTGCTAGTATGGCCCTAGGTGGTGGTGCTGTTAGTACTACAAAATCAGGTAAGAAAAGCTCTCCTAAGCCTGTTGTTAAAAGAAAGAAGAAAAAGAAACGTGCTGCAGGAGGTTGTTAATCTTCTTTACGTTTTATCATACAAAAAAAAGTGCTTATCTCAGTTGATAAGCACTTTTTAAGTATGTAATTGTTTGTAAGCTTATTTCTTAGCTTCTTTAGTACATTCTTTTTTGTCTGCTTTAGTACATTCCTTTTTGTCAGCTTTAGTACATTCTTTTTTTGCATCAGCCTTAGAACATTCTTTTTTAGCATCAGCCTTAGAACATTCTTTTTTTGCAGTTTTTGAACAACAAGCTTTCTTGTCAGCTTTTGTACAAGCTTTTTTGTCAGCTTTTTTCTCAGTTTTCTTTGTGTCTTTTTTCTGATCTTGTTCCTGAGTTAAAGTAATATCAGTGTCAGCATTGATAATGTTGTTAGCTGCAACGCTTACTAAACTCATTGAGAAAACAAACAGAAGTCCGAATATTAATTTTTTCATAACTATTAAATTAAATGTTTAAAAAATATGTTTCTAGTTTAAATCGTTGTCTAAAGTAATAAAAAGATATGCAAGTCTTCTGTTAATGAATTGTTAATGGCTTAAAATTTTAACAAATAAACCTTACTTTTGGATAGTAATTAAGTTGAGTAGGAGTGTTTTATATGTCTTTCCTAATTGATGACTAGTGACACTTTTCTTCCTTATTTTCAATCAATTTTAATAAAAACTTCATTACATATATGACTCGATATAAATCACAAATATTTATAGGAGTATCTATTCTTGTCTTAGTTATTCTATTAATGATTCAAGTTCAGTGGATTAACCAAGCACGTAAATTAAACGAAGAACAGTTTAGGCACTTGGTTGGTTTGGCCCTGCATGAATCGGTAAGTGAATATATGAAGGATCAACAGTCCGGTTATGAGATGAGTGAATGCATGAAAAAGCTCAAATCGAAGACGGATAGTGCGAGATTGAAATCTGAGATTAAGCGTTTGAATTTAATCATCGAAGATAAGTTTAAGCAACACCAGATCGAATCAAATTATACTATCAAAGTTTTATCACGCGCAGACAAACAACCACAGAGTCGTTGTTACTATTATAGTATGCAGAAAGCTTTGAGCGACGATAAAGCAATGCTGAACGTTTATTTCGATAAGCGTGAGAAAAATCTATTAGATAGTATGGGAACCATGTTTATTGCTTCTTTGGTTGCCATTATTATTTTGTTTTCATTATTTGGTATTACTGTTCTGTCACTCCTAAGAGATAAGAAGATACTTGGTAGAACAACCGATCTTATTAATAATATTGCTCATGAATTTAAGACTCCTATGGCGAGTATAGCACTTGCATGTGGAATGCTTAAGAGAGAGAAAGTATTATCCGATCCTAAAAATGTAAGTCATTACTCTGATGTTATTCATACTGAAAATAACAGGTTGAGGCAACAGGTTGATCAATTGTTAAAGTTAGCATGTATTGAAAGAGGTGAACTTAAGTTGAATGCAAATGAAGTTTCTCTTCATTCTTTAGTGTCAGAATGTGCAAGTTGCTTGGACATTCAGCTAAAAGAAAGAAATGGGAGTATTGAATTTAAACTTGATGCAAGTCAGGACAAAGTTAAGGTTGACGAAGAATTGCTGCAGCACGTTTTCAAAAACTTAATAGATAACGCCGTTAAATATTCAACAGATAGTCCTAAAATAAAAATCACGACTGTGACAAAGAATAATGAATTGTGTATTTCAATTAGTGACGAGGGAATTGGCATGACAAAAGATGAACAAAATAATGTTTTCGATCGTTATTATAGAGCTCATACAGGTGATATTCACAATGTAAAAGGCTTTGGTATTGGTTTGTCTTATTGTAAAATGATTATTGATGCCCATAAAGGGAGTATTAAAGTTTGGAGTAAGAAGAATATTGGTAGTACATTTACAGTCGTGTTACCTTTAAGCTAAATATATGAGTGTTGGAAAATCCCCAAAAATTCTCCTTGTAGAGGATGACCCAAGTTTGGGTATGTTAATGAAAGATTTCCTTGGAATGGAAGGTTTTGATGTTGTCCTTGCTAAGGATGGTGTTGAAGGTCTTTCGTCTTACACGTCTGATAGTTTCGATCTTTGTATTTTAGATGTGATGATGCCACTGATGGATGGTTTTACCCTAGCTAAGAAGATACGAAAGAAAAACGACGAAGTGCCTATTATCTTTTTGACAGCAAAATCCCTTAAAGAAGACAAATTAAATGGCTTCGACTTAGGAGGAGATGATTACATAACCAAACCCTTCGACGAAGATGAGTTTGTTCGCAGAATTAATGCTGTGCTAAAACGCTCTTACAAGGCTCCTGAGGCAACAGATTGTCAGTGTAAAATAGGGCTGTTTGATTTAGATCATTCAAATCTTGAACTTTCATTTGAAGGAACTGTGACTCGTATAACAAAGAAAGAGGCAGATGTGCTTATATTGCTTTGTAATAGCCGTAATTCGCTTGTGAAACGAGAAGAAATACTTATGAAAGTGTGGGGCGAGAATGATTATTTTATGGGACGTAGTCTCGATGTTTTTATTACAAAATTACGTAAGCATCTTAAGCCAGATCCTGCAATTAAAATTGATAACGTCCATGGTGTCGGCTTTATTTTGTCAGATGGAACAAAGTAAATTTTGAAATTCTATCTACAAATAGATAAATCATATTCTAATAATTTATTACTAAGTTTCCATATCCTTTCTAAAATTGTAATTTTGGGAAGGATTTTTAAAATATAAGAAATGAGTATTTCACAAAATATAGATCAAGTACTGAAAAGTATACCTGAAAACGTTAAGCTTATAGCGGTTTCCAAAACTAAACCCAATGAGGTTATTGTAGAAGCCTATAATGGTGGCTATAAGATTTTTGGCGAGAATAAACCACAAGAGCTTAAAGGAAAGTTTGAAGAACTAGCCAAAGATATTGAGTGGCATTTCATAGGGCATCTTCAAACCAATAAGGTCAAATATATTGCCGAGTTTGTTCATCTTATTCATGCTGTTGATAGTATGAAGCTTTTAAAAGAAATCAACAAACAAGCCTTGAAACACAATCGTGTTATTAACTGTTTACTGCAATTTCATATTGCTATGGAAGAAAGTAAGTTTGGTTATGACTTATCCGAAGCAATGGAAATGTTGAATTCAGATGAATTTATGATTCTAGAGAATATCAATATTGTTGGTGTAATGGGGATGGCAACATTTACAGATGATCACGATCAAGTTCGTTCAGAATTTAAACAACTCAAAACTAATTTCGACGTATTAAAGGTTGAGTGTTTTAAGGATAAGTTGGATTTTACTGAGGTTTCTATGGGCATGTCGGGCGATTATCAAATTGCTATTGAAGAGGGTAGTACTATGGTTCGTGTAGGTAGTTCTATTTTTGGTGCAAGACAGGACGCTCAAAAGTAAAGCTGTTTTGTAACTAATAGCTTAATGAATTGTTCTCTGAATAAGTAATAAGTCAGTTTAAATGTTAATTGATTCCTTGAAATAATTATATTTGTTTCAATCAAAAAAAATAAAATACTAGCATGATAAATCTTGAAACCACCTATATGGGATTGACTTTGAAAAATCCCGTTGTAGTTAGCAGTTCTGGTTTAACCAACTCTGTTCGTAAAATTAAAATATTAGAAGAAAAAGGTGCTGGCGCTGTTGTGTTAAAATCTCTTTTTGAGGAGCAAATCACAAATGAAGCGTCTCATTTAATTTCATCTGATCCTAAGAATTCAGGATATCCTGAAGCTGAGGATTATATTATGAATTATGTAAAAGGCAATTCAATTTCTAACTATCTTGAGCTAATTCGTGAAGCTAAAAAATCGGTTTCCATTCCAATTATTGCTAGTATAAACTGTATTTCATCTAAAGACTGGACTTCTTTTGCTAAAGAAATTGAGAAAGCTGGTGCTGATGCAATTGAGCTAAATATTTTTATCGTACCTAATGATAAAAACAAATCTGCGGAAGCATATGAGAAACTTTATTACGAGGTTTTTAGCGCAGTGAAGAAACAAGTGAATATTCCAATTGCGATGAAATTGGGTGTTTATTTTACAAATATGATGGCAGTTGCTAACCGTTTAAATGCTGATGGAGCAGATGCTTTAGTTTTGTTTAACCGTTTTTACGAGCCAGATATTGATATCGATAAGATGGAGATGACATCAGCAGAGGTGTTAAGTTCTCCTTCTGATATTCGCAAGTCGTTAAGATTTGTAGGAATGATAAGCGATAAAATTCGAGGTATCGACATTTCAGCATCTACCGGTATTCACGATGGTGAAGCGGCTATTAAGCAATTGCTTGCCGGTGCTAAAACTGTTCAGCTTTGTTCTACTATTTATGAAAATGGTTTCGATAGAGTAACTGATATTGTAGCAGATATCACAAAGTGGATGAAGAAGAAGGAATATACATCTGTAGATGAGTTTAGAGGGAAATTGAGTTATGGACAGGTTGAAGATTCAGCTGTTTACGAAAGAGCTCAGTTTATGAAATACTTCTCAGATAATAAAAAAGAGGTTTTACAATAGACCTTCATTTCAATACTATTTAAGTCCGAATGATTATTCGGACTTTTTTTATCCTTTTGCTTTAGTATTATTCTTGTAGATTAGGAAATTATCCTTACATTTGCGGCGAATTCGTGCGTAATCTCTGGCATCAAGACAGTTATATGTTTACATTGCGTTCGTGAATCTTAAAAAAAATCATTACGATGGATTTAATTAAAGTTGCTGAGCAAGCATTTGCTACTAGCGTAGAGCTTCCTGTTTTTGGAGCAGGAGACACAATCAGTGTTTCTTACAAGATTAAAGAGGGAAGCAAAGAAAGAATTCAGATCTTTAAAGGTGTTGTTATCCAAGTTAAAGGTACTGGCACAACTAAAACATTTACTGTTCGTAAAATGTCTGGTAACGTTGGTGTTGAAAGAATTATCCCTTTATTTTCTCCTCTTATCGAAAAGATTGAAGTGAACAAAAGAGGTCGTGTTCGTAGAGCTAGAATTTACTACTTACGTGAACTTACTGGTAAGAAAGCTAGAATCAAAGAAAGAAGATTTTAATCAGCTTTTAAGAATATTGAAAAAAGCCTTCCATTTGGAAGGCTTTTTTTATGCGATGTAGTTTTATTTTACAAGGTTAGCTTGTTTAAATTTTTCGATAGCAAGTTTTCCCATCTCTTTTCCCGTTTTATAATCATCAAGGAGTGTTTGGTAGTCTTGAGTAAATCGACTTGTTTTGAAATATTCAGGAGGACATATCTCTATGACTTCAATTCCTTTGGGAGGATTGTGAATAAAATCGATTGATTTATTATAAACCTCATATCGGTTTTTAATAGCCTTCACTAATCCTTTGTGTTTAGAGAAAATGAGGTTTGCAATTTTTAATTCTAGCCCATTCTTCATTCTGTAGGATTCCGGACGAGATCGAAGTACCATAATTCTATCTGCACCTTTTTCGTAGGCTCTTTCAACAGGAATTGGAGCAGCGACACCACCATCAGAAACAACTTGCCCATCAATTTCTAGGAAATTACGATAGAAAAGTGGAATTGTACATGACGCTTTTAAGTAATGGCTTAGATTCTCTGCATTAGGATTCAGGAAGAATGCTTCACCATTAGCATTGCTGGTGAAACCAACTTCGAAATCAATATTCTTGTTGAAAAGAACATCTGTATCAATAGGAAGTTCCTTTTCAGTAACCTTCCAAAGCCAATCGAGATCGATAAAATGATGGCCTCTTAGGAAGTTCTTGAAGCTAATATAACCTGATTGAAGTGAGTAGTTGGTGTAGACTTCAAAATTCCTACCCTTATGATCGGCAAGCCAAGCAGCTGCATTTATAGAACCAGCGGAAACTCCAATTACCATATCAAATGGATTGAAACCTTCCTCAAGGAATTGGTCCATAATTCCGGCAGAGAATATTCCACGCATGGCACCACCTTCGATAACTAATGCTGTTTTTTCTGCCATATATTTACTTTGATTGATCGAGCTCTGCTTTAATTAGATTTTCAATTTTTAAGCATAATTCATCGGCCGTATAATCTTTTGGTTCTATAGCTTCTAATATCGAGTAACGTCCTTTTTCTCCGAATGAAAGAGGAAAGGAACCCTTGCGCTCTATTTTATAATTACCATCAACAACAAAAGGAACTACTAGTGAGTTTGGAGCTTCTTCCAATAAAGTTGCTAGACCACCAGATTTAAATTGTTTCAGTTTACCTGTTTTGCTACGAGTACCTTCAGCGAAAACACAAGCACAATAGTTTTTTTCAAAGATGAGCTTACCCAATTTACGAATTTCTCCTAAAGCTTGAGCTCTATTCTTTCTCATTATTAAGGCTGCACCAGAATGACGAAGATTATAAGAAATACTTGGTATGTTTTTAGCTAACTCAATTTTAGATATAAACTTAGGGTGGTGTTTTCTGAACAGCCAAGCAATAGGAGGGATATCATAGGCTCCTTGATGATTTGAAACCACAATAATTGGACGATTAGTAGGTAATGTAGCCTTATTGGTGAATTTAATTCTGAAACCAATAACCCATACTAAGCGCATTAATATGTAGTTTAGAATATCAACCGATACTTTGTGTGCCTGATAACCAAAGAGTGTTCTACAAATGATTTGAATGGGATGAAAAACGACTAGCGCTAGTAGAAATAGGAAATAAAAGATTGGTGTTGTTATATAAGATAAAATCTTCTTCATGGGTAGTGTGGTGATAAGTGTTATAACAGCACAAAAGTAGAAAACGATAGTTGATTATTACTATCGTTTTTCGAATATCCCCATATTACCTATTTAATAAAGGCGTTTTGTTTGATTGACTTATTTCAATTCAAATCGAACCATAATTTTGTGTTCCAGTTTGATTTTCTGAAATTCAAGCTGTGGAGCTGCTTCTTCCATGTCCATGCTTGCCATGCCTCTAACCATCATTCTTTTTGCCATAGGTCGGGCTTCGTAATTATTTAAATAACCTTGTCCAATATATATGGCTCTCCCTACTGCTTGGTCAATTGCCTCAGCAAGTGTTTCAGCATTTGTTTTTGCGTTCTTAATAGCTTTTACTTTTATTTGAGTTTTGAATTCTTCCATTTTAGAGTGATCCACTTTCACAATATTGATATTAGAGATATCCACATTTTCTAATGTTGCGAAGAGATTCGAAAGTGTTTTAGTATCATGAACAATGACTTGGAATGATTTAGATTTCATGACATCTTTTTTCTTTAGCCAGTAGCTTTGGAAGTTACTCGTGAAATCAAGAACCTTAACCTGTTTCTCAAGATCAATACCTATCTTTTTTAAAGCTATAAACATTTTAGTTTCAAGTTGAGCAATACTTTCTTTATTCTTCGTATCCTTTTCACGAAGATCTATATTTAAGTAAATTTCATCAGGAACAATTTCCATTTTTGATGTTCCAGTAAGCTCAATATAGTTCTGATCTATAAAGTTCTTTGTTCCACTTTGAGCGAATGGAGATTGTGCTATTAATAGGGCAAAAGCCAATATGATAAATTGTTTCATGCTTGTATGTTTTAGTTAATTCCTTTTTATGATTCTATATTATTTAATGGTTGCGTCAAGTTAACATCTTTTTAGATATTATTTAAGATCGAAACAGGTCAAGCTAATAAGCAATTTTGATGCCAAATTATTCCTTGGGTCGATTCACCTTTACTTAATTTTTGAACCTTTGAGAGATTTAATAATTATTATAAAACAATAAAGCCACCCCTTGCAGGATGGCTTTAAGCATATTAATGTTGGTTTAGTTGTAAATAAACTTTCAAAAAAATAAGTAATATGCTATTCTAATTTATATCATTTGCGCATTTTCTAACAGCAATCTCACCATTGAAATATTTCTTCTTAAATCGAAGTGATAGATTTACTAAGGCAATTAATACAGGCACTTCAACCAATGGACCAATAACGGCAGCAAAGGCAACACCTGAATCGATACCAAAGACTGCAATAGCAACTGCAATGGCTAATTCGAAATTGTTACTGGCAGCTGTGAATGATAGTGTGGCTGTTTTTTTATAGCCTGCATTCATCTTTTTCCCCATAAAGAAGGAAACCAAGAACATAATCACAAAATAGATCAATAAGGGGATCGCAATTTTTACGACATCTAATGGTAGTTGAACAATGTGCTCGCCTTTAAGTGAGAACATCACAAAAATAGTAAATAGAAGTGCAACCAGAGTTAGTGGACTAATCTTAGGAATAAACTTTTCCTGATACCATTCTTTGCTCTTTCTCTTTAAAAGGAGGTAACGTGTTAGCATACCCGCTAAGAATGGAATTCCTAAATAGATGAAAACAGATTCTGCTACCTCACTCATTGTAATGTTAACAACAGAACCTTCTAAACCAAAATATTGAGGTAAAAGGGTGATGAAAACATAGGCATAAATGGAAAAGAAAAAGACTTGGAATATACTATTGAAAGCAACTAGACCTGCTGCGTATTCCGTATCTCCTTTGGCA
>TARA_R110001583_G_scaffold21088_1_pt1 | contig 25090 bp, 23 predicted proteins | sample TARA_R110001583 | Tara Oceans TARA_R110001583 (sample SAMEA4398432) | marine metagenome | biome: Polar Biome; feature: [MES] marine water layer (ENVO:01000295) within the mesopelagic zone...; material: water (ENVO:00002006), including particulate matter (ENVO:01000060) such as...... | reverse complement strand
AAGTGTATGTTTTAAAAGGGCTTTAAGGGTAAACCTTAAGACAAAAAATAATGAAGATTTATGTTCTCGTCTCAAATTGAAGACTTTGTAAGGTACTGATTTTTAATGAGTTTTATTTCTGGTGGAAATATCTGTCTGTATTTGGCGACAGATAACCAGTTAAAATCTCTCTAAATGGTTAAAATAAACTTTAACTTATTGATTTAAAATGAAATTAAATTTTTGGCATGGTTATGGCAATAGGGTGATTATCGTTACTCAATAATGTGATGACTTGAAACACAAACCTTAACCTAACTGGAGTTATATTATGAACAAAATACTTATCCTTGCTTTGACAATTGCTTTCTCATCACTTGCTTCTGCAAATGAAACTGTTGCGATAGATGCAATGAAAACGACTGAATCAGAAACAAGCTTTGAATCAATTGATGTTGACTCAGATGGCGTTATTAGCATGGAAGAAGTGGCTGAGCATGAAGTTTTACAACTTGCATTCGATGAACTTGATGCGAATAAAGATGGCTCAATCAGTGAAGATGAATACAAAAACTTAAGCGAAATTACTCAATAAGTACTTCGTTTATTGAACATTTCTTCATCGGTTACGTCTTACCCACGCTTGATCGATGAAGATCCCTTTCAATTATTTGTCTAAAACCAATATCATTTCAATTTCTATATGCATTTATCGAATTAGCATTATCAACTTTATTTCTGCACAATAGCTTGGCTATTTTTAATTGCACAGCGTTTATTTTTCATAAGAGATAACCTATATAATGCGTGTTCCACTGAGACTTATTCCTTTAAAGTACCTTGTTTTGGCGGGGTTTTTAATTTCACTTATTCCACTAGGTTTATTTGTTTGGCAAAGTACTGTCATTCAAAAAAATGTCAGTTTGTCATGGCAAGATCTAACGGATACATCAATCAAATCAGTTCGTATCGCTGTGGAACTGAATGGTTTTTTAGTTGAAATTGAAAGATCAACCAAACAGCATTTAATCTTGCAAAGCGAGCCGATAGCGATATTAGCAAGTGAGAATATTAGCCGTTATCAAAATCAACTTTCCGCTTTTCTTGCTGTTGCACCTGAGTCATTATTTTATTTGTGTGCCGATCAAGAAATACTTTTGAAGAAGTTAAAAAAAGATTTTCTTCATATAGATGATATAGCGTTAAATGATTTACTAAAATCACTTCGAGTGAACCAGTTTAAGATCATGGAGCGTTTGTGGAATGACATTGATTCTTCTCAAGAGAGACAAGTTGAGCTTGGTTTAGAAAAGCAAAACCAGGTGATGCTTGCTTTGTTAGGTGTTTCATTTGTAACGTTTTTATTATTACTTTCATTGAGTTCACAAATTGCGACACCGGTTAATCTTCTAAAAAAGAAAATCAGTCAACTGGATAAAGAAAAACAAAACTTATCCATACCAACAACACCATTTAATGCACCTAAAGAACTTCTAGATATTAATATTCAGGTTGACCGTCTTGCACTGCGGTTAGTTAAGTTAGAAATGCTTCGACAATCTTTTTTGCGCCATGCATCTCATGAATTTAAAACGCCATTAGCCAGCATTATGGAAAGCTGTGCGATTTTAAAAGAAAAAATATCAGGGCCATTAACGGAAACTCAAACAGAAGTGGTTGGTATTTTGGAAGATTCCACTCAAAATCTAAAACATTTAACCGAACAGTTACTGGATTATAATTATTTATTGCAAAGTGCTAGCCCTAGTATTATTGAACATGATGTAAGAAATTTCATTGATGAGTCAATAAAACGTTATCAACATTTCTTTTTAAAACGTAAACAAGACGTGCAAGTAGAGTGTGACGTCTCGGTACTTAAAACAGATTCCAAGTTATTTATACGTATTATTGATAATTTATTAAGTAATGCGCAGGCTTATGGTTTCGAAAATGGTAAAGTATTGGTGAAATTGCATCAACATACCAATAGTTGCATTTTAATCGTGGCGAATACGGGACCTAGCGTTCCTGATAATCAAAAACATCTTATTTTAGAGCCATTTGGCAAAAGTGACGTTCCTAGACAGGACTCATTACTCGGCACCGGGCTTGGTTTATCAATTGTCCATGATTGTGTTCATTTACTGAATGGCTCGATCACTATTATTGATATGCCTGATTTTGATTTTGCCGTTAAAATTATATTTCCTTGCCATACATAAAAGGTTTTTTGTGAGAATTCTATTTTTTGTTGCTTCTTTGGTTTTATTATCTGCTTGCGTACATGATAACGGTATGCACGATGTTGATAAGGTTGTATTAACAGAAAAACCATTAACTTGTCTCGTTTTTACCTATGATAACTCTGATCTCCCGTGCAATTTACTTGGTTGGCAAATCTTTGCATATCAAGCATTAAAGGCTAATGAAGAGGATCATAAGAGCGCTTTGCTGTCTTTAACTCATGCCTCCGAAAATACCTATAAAAAACTAATTTTAGAAAGCAGTGCTTTTGAACCTGATGCTGTTCGTGAACAAGCTATTCAAGCAATGTTCAGAATTTCAGAAGAAAACATCAACCACTTTGGTCATTTTTTTTATTTATTAGCAACTTATCAGCACACTCACTTATTAGATAAGCAAAATGCCATACTCGCTGAGAAAAAGTTAAAAATACAAATTAAAAAAAATGCTCAATTAAAAAAACAGTTAAATGATGCGCAGGCAAAAATCCAAGCAATTATGGATATTGAGCAAGATCTTAAGACTAATTAAGCTTAAGACTCATTAAAAAGGCAAATAATACATATATGGAAAACCTAGCCACTTCTAAAAATCAACACCATAGCCTATCTGTCTCAGAACCAATATTGATTGTTGACGATGATGTAAGCTTATTAAAGTTACTCAGTATCCGATTAAACAGCGAAGGTTATCTTGTTACGACGGCGACCAGTGTTGATATCGCTATTCGTCTTATTTCTGATCATAAATTTTCTGCCGTATTAAGTGATTTACGTATGCCAGGGAAAGATGGTTTATACCTGCTGGATTATATTAAAGAGCATCAACCTTCTTTGCCTGTGATATTAATTACTGCACATGGTTCGATTGATGATGCTGTTATTGCCACTGAAAAAGGGGCATTAGGGTTTATTACCAAGCCAATTGATCACCTTAAGTTAAGAGAAGCCTTAGGAAATGCGGTGGCTCAATCTTGTACACAAACATCAATTGGTTGGCATAAGCAGATTATTTTCAGAAGCGCTGTGATGCAAAAATTGATTGATCAAGCTGGGTTAATAGCAAGTCGAGATGTCAGTATCTTAATAACGGGCGCTAGTGGCACGGGTAAAGAAGTATTAGCGCAGGCAATTCATAAAGCGAGTCACCGTTGTGATAAACCTTTTATTGCATTAAATTGTGGCGCATTACCAGAGCATCTACTTGAATCAGAATTATTTGGTCATAAAAAAGGCGCTTTCTCGGGGGCGATTAGTGATCATCTTGGTCTGTTTCGAGCGGCTGAGGGAGGCACATTATTTTTAGATGAAATCGGTGATATGCCTGTTTCATTACAAGTGAAACTATTACGAGTATTACAAGAAAAGTCGTTACGTCCAGTAGGCAGTACACAAACCATTGATATCAACGTACGTGTCATTTCTGCGACGCATAAAAATCTTAAAGTAGCGATGGAAGAAGGTGAGTTTAGGGAAGATCTTTATTACCGTATATGTGTGGTAAACCTGTGTTTACCGAGTTTAAATGACAGGCAAGAAGATGTGCCCGTGCTAGCGCGACATTTATTAACACTGAGCGCCACCAAACATGGCGTACAAGCTACTCGTTTTTCAGATGAAGCCATGCTGAAACTTTGCCAAACGCAGTGGCCTGGTAATATTCGCCAATTGGTGAATGTGATAGAGCAGTGTGTTGCGCTTACGCAGTCCCCTGTTATCAGCCTGACATTAGTTAACCAGGCGTTGTTACATAATAGTGATTATTTTCTGAGTTTGACCGATGCTAAAGAAGCTTTTGAACGAGCTTATATTACACGTGTTCTTAAAATGACCGATGGGGTGGTATCAAAAGCCGCTGAACTATCAGGCAGAAACAGAACTGATTTTTATAAGTTAATTAAAAAGCACCAGCTTAATGTCGATGATTTTAAATTATCTAAAGATGTTTCTTAGGGTCTTAACTTTTTTGTAATAATAGTGAGCGCTTCGTTGTCCTGAGCTTTGTAAGCGATAATAAAGTTTAGGCGTTTCTCTTTTTATAGTAATCTGCACTTCTGTACACAATTTTTTCGGGGCTATTTCTATCATAAAGCAGCCCATTCTAGTTAATTAGCTAAAAATCGAGGTCTATAAAATGAATATAGTTTGGACAACAAGTGAAGCCGCTCCCTACGCAAAAACAGGTGGATTGGCTGATGTATCATACTCGTTACCTTATGCACTTGCGGAGAATGGGCACAATGTCTCTGTTTTTATGCCTTACTACCCTCAAGTTATGGCAGAGAAATGCGAAGATACTGAAATTGTGTATGAATTATTAGGTGTTCCTTTTGGTGAAGGAAACGAGGAATGGGCTCAAATCAGAAGGCACAAAATTAGTGATAACCTCTCTTTTTATTTTATAGAATATAATAAATTCTATAATCGTCCTAAATTATACGATATGGATGGTCACGAATATTCCGATAATGCTGAGCGCTTTATATTTTTGAGTCGCGCTATTATGCAAGCAGTGCTTGCTTTAGAAATTAAAGTGGATGTGCTTCATGTGAATGATTGGCATACTGCTTTGTGTAGTATTTATTTAAAGAGTGATTTATACAAATCATACAGTAACTTCAGCCAAGCAAAATCAATTATCACCATTCACAATATTGGTTATCAAGGTGTCTTTGATAAGGCTAATCTTTTCTGGACTGGATTAGGTTGGAGCTATTTTAACGTGCACTGTTTAGAGTTTTTCGACCAGCTGAATTTCTTAAAAGCGGGGGTAATGCTCTCTGATATGGTGACCACCGTCAGTCCGACTTATGCAGAAGAAATTTTATCGCCTGAATATGCGTTTAATTTAGAACATCCACTTCAACATCGTGCAGTACAAGGCAAGTTGCGTGGGATTTTAAATGGTATTGATGTCAATGAATGGAGTCCTGAAACAGATGACTTAATTCCTCATAACTTTTCTGCTAAAGATTTAACAGGCAAAGCATTATGTAAACAAGCACTTCAGGAAGAGTTTGGTTTAGCCATTAAACCTGATGTACCTGTTTACGGTGTTGTTTCAAGACTTGCAGAGCAAAAAGGACTAGATGTTTTTATTGATTGTATCGATGAAATGCTTTTAGAAGATGACGTGCAATTTGTGGTGATTGGCTCAGGAGATAAACTGCTTGAAAAAGCGTTAACTGATTATGCTAAGTTATACCCAAGTAAGTTTGCCTGTCACATTGGATACAATAATAAGCTCGCACATATGGTTGAAGCGGGTTCAGATTTCTTTGTCATGCCTTCTCGTTATGAGCCTTGTGGTCTTAATCAGATGTACAGCATGAAATACGGCACGTTACCGATTGTTAGAGCGACAGGGGGGCTTGAAGATACCGTCATTAATTATACAGTTGGTGCAAATAATGCGACGGGGTTTAAATTATATGATCTTTACCCTGCTTCTCTTCGAGATACAATGAGATGGGCTGCCTCTGTTTACCTAAATGATAAACCTGCTTTGGAAAAAATGGTCATTAATGGCATGACGACTGATTTTTCATGGCATCATACTGCGGTTGAATATGAAGAGTTATATCAACATGCTAATACTCGCTTCTAAACCTATTCTGCAGAGAAATATCATTTACGATGAATCCATATAAAGCCCTCAGCAACTAAGCCTAGTTGCTTAATGCTGATACTAATGATGGGGCATGCGTAGCATGACCCATTAATGTCGTTTTTTGGTTAAAGTATTGGTTATTCGTTTTAATATTGTCAACAATTCGCATTCTTTTTTACGGTTTTGAGCAATATCAACAATATAAATCCTTTGAAGTGTCATAATCATTTTTTATTATGCAATACCAAATCCGTTAATGAAATGATCAAATATTAAGCAGTAAGATTGATCAGTTATTTATTGAAATTGCTATAATCATAGGTTTGTGTGTATTCACTTCTAAATATAATGAGTTGAGATATGTTTAAAAAAAACAGGAGGCTTGCCTTATCAATCTGCTCATTACTCTTTCTTGTTACAAGCGCACATTCTGATCATTTAACATTATATGTTCCTATCATGGACGATAGTCCTCAGCAGCACCTTTTTTTTCATGACCTCTTAAATCGCGCATTGAAAGAAGCAGGTCACGAACTGACATTGGTGTCAAAAAAGCTACCTCAGTTACGCATTAAAAAATATATGGATGAAGGTGAGCTTTCAATATTTTGGGCTTTGGAAAGTGCCGCGTTAAATAAAAAATATATTCCTATTAAAGTGGGGCTGACTGATGGCTTCATTGGTAAACGAGTCCTACTGATCAAAGAAGGCGATCAATTTCTTTATGATAGTGTAAAAAATTTAAATGACTTTCAACAGTTAAATTTAGTGGCTGGTATGGGGCGAGGTTGGTTTGATGTTGATATATGGGAAAAAAACCAACTCAAATATAAAGAAAGTTCGGGTAATTGGAAGTCTATTTTTAAAATGATCCCTTATGGCCGCGATTATCATTATATTTCTAGGGGGGTGAATGAAATAATTTCTGAAGCCACACAATACCCTGATCTTGAAATTGAAAAAAAGTTGGTATTTATTTATGACCGCGATTTTTATTTTTATCTCAGTAAAACAGGTACGCACTCAGGAAATGAGTTTAAGAATATTATAGAAAAAGCAATGATAAATGCTGAAAAAAGCGGTTTGATTAAAAAGTTAAATGAGAAGTATTGGCCAGATGTTTTAAAGCAGTTGAATTATGATAGTAGGATTAAAATTCATTTAGAAATGCCATAACGGGTATAGTTGTTACATTTTGAAGGGCTATACCCATGTTACTTAAAAATGCTTTATCAAGCACTAGATCGAATGGCAGATCAAGGCGCAAAATTTGTTAATGGTATCCCCTTTTCACTTGTTGCAACACAGATGTGGTATTCGAGCTAGTGCCCCGAAGGGCAAGCCAAATTGCACTTATCTTCGTTGTTAGAAAGTATTGATTGAACCAGTTAGATCTTCAACTTTCTGCCTAAAAGCTAAGCACAATTTGGTTTGTTGATTTTGCATCTTGAAGTATCATGGGTATAGAAGCTGAATAAAGCGCTTTGATTGGATAAGACTCTGCTATATGCTTTGTTTATTTTTAAAATAAACAATGATTGATTAAGGCACTTATGGCATCTCATTTACCCCCTACATTTACGAAAATCTTCCTCAAATTTTTTAGTTATATTGAAGCTGTATTATTGATTGCTATTACGCTGGCAACTATTTTTGCCATGTCGAATGAGTTTTTTCATGTCTTTCGTGAACAGACCGTGATGCTAAACGATATTTTACTGATGTTTATCTACCTTGAAGTGTTAGCCATGATTCAACAATTTGTGGTAAATGGTAAGATTCCTGTTCGTTATCCTATTTATATTGCGATAATGGCTATCGCACGTTATATCACTTTAGGTATGAAAGAATTGCAAAGTGTTGATGTTATTTGGTTATCATTGGCTGCTTTGTTGCTAGCAGCCTCCACAGTGGTGATTCGCGTCGGACAGTTCTATTGGCCTTATAAACAAATGCCTCGTCGATAAGACCAAATCCGTTACCCGTTACTTAGTGAAATTGGGCTAATCACAATCTAGGTTTTAAAGGTGTTCACCAATTTACTGAGTTGGATACCTAAGGCCCTGATTGTCTCGCTTTCATTGCTAATGAGTGATGAAAGCTCTGTTGATGTATCGGATAACCCTGAAATGGTAGCGACCCTCTCATCAATATTATTAGTCACTCCGGTTTGTTGTTCGACAGCATTAGCAATGTGATGGTTTGCATCTGATATTGCGGTAATTGTTTCTAAAACAGCGTCTAAAGACTGGCTTGCATTATTCGCCTGTAACACCGCCCCGTTAGCGATTTCACCACTATTAGAAATGGCGACAACAGCTTCAGTTGCTTTATTTTGTAATTGTACGATGATGTTATTGACTTTAAGCGTGGCTTCTTGAGTTCTACCTGCTAGCGTACGAACTTCATCAGCTACCACGGCAAACCCTCGACCTTGCTCTCCCGCTCTTGCCGCTTCAATCGCTGCATTGAGTGCTAATAAATTAGTTTGTTCAGCAATACTTTGAATAACTGATAGCACTGAACCGATAGCACTGCATTCTGTATTTAATTCACCTATCACATCACTTGCACTGGTAATTTCGGAGGATAATTTCTGCGCAGATTTAGCTGACTCAGTCACGATATTTTGGCTAGTTTGTGCTTCAGAATTTGCGGTCTCGGCAAGTCCTGCTGCGGCTGTTGCATTTTCGGAAATTTCTTTTATGGTGTCTAGCATTTCACTTGAAGCGGTTGCGATTTGTATTGTTTCTGAATTTTGTTGTTCATTACTTGATAATGACTTTTGTGACAAAGCAGATAAGTCAACAGATGAATGATCGATCGAATCTGCCGAAACCTGGATTTCTTTGATAATATTTTGAATCTTATTAATAAATTCATTAAAAGACAGTGATAATTTTGTAATTTCATCTCTTCCTTCAATAGGAAGGCGATGCGTTAAGTCACCTTCGTCTTTGGCTAAATTGGCTAATGCTTCAGTGGTTTTGTTAAGTGGTGTAATAATACTTTTAGCAATGAGAAATGAAGCAATAACGAGTAGTGTTGTAATAATGATTAAATAAATAAGTAGGTCGCGAATAAACACCGCTAATGTTTCTTTAACATCATCAATATAAATACCTGAACCAATAATCCAACCCCAAGGTTTAAAAGGTTTTACAAAAGACAGTTTATCAACTGCCTTTTCACTACCCGGCTTTGGCCAAAGGTAATCGACGACACCACCTTCAGGATTTTGGCGCACTTTATCTACAAAGGCTTTAAATAAGAACTTACCGTTGGCATCTTCTACGGAGGAAAGATCTTTGCCATTGAGGGCCGGTTTGATGGGGTGCATCACCATTCTCGGGGTTTCATCATTAATCCAAAAATAATTGTCATTGTCATAACGAATTTCTCCGATTAATGATTTAGACAGTGATTGAGCTTGTTCTTCGGTGATTTTTCCTGCCTTAAATTGCTCATAATATGCCACCAAGATGCTGTGAGTTGATTCAACGACATAACGCATCTGTTGTTCTTTTTCTGTATTAAGAATTTTATTATTTTGTATGAGAGACTGGCTAGCAATTAATAACATGCCGAGGACACCTAAAACCACAAAAAGCGATAATTTTAGCTTCATTGAATAACGGTTTAAAATAGCCATACTTGTTTTTCCTATCTTTAATAGTTACTGCCTTTTAGGCAATATTGTTACAACTAAAGGTAGTGCTTAAAAAATAGAATGCTAAAAGATAAATCAATAACTGTGCACTTGCGAATGTTTATATGGGCACAATGAAAAATAATGCAAACACCCTTACTCTTAAATTAATTGTACTTTTACTGTAAATATAATTAGTTTATTGTTAGGTTAGCAGTTAGGGGCAATGGCTCCATCTTTTAAATAGAGGACATTCGATGCGTTTATTACATACCATGTTACGAGTTGGTGACTTACAAGAATCAATCGATTTTTATACCAATGTTTTAGAAATGAGGTTGCTTCGCCAATCTGAAAATGAGCTGTATAAATACACACTTGCTTTCCTGGGTTATGGTGATGAAACTGAAACAACAGTTTTGGAGTTGACTTATAATTGGGGCACTTCTGAATATGATCTGGGTAAGGGCTATGGGCATATTGCGATTGAAACTGATGATATTTATGCCACTTGTGAGAAAATTAAATTAATGGGTGGTTTAATAACAAGAGAGCCAGGTCCCGTGAAAGGCGGTACTTCGGTCATTGCTTTTGTGAAAGATCCTGATGGTTATATGATTGAGCTCATCAATAAAAAAGATGCTGGAAAAGGTTTAGGTTAATCTTTAGGTGAGCTTTTAGATGCTGTAAAAAAGATGGAGATCATTAGCGTTTTAGAGAAAATATTCTCTAAAACGCTTTTTACTTTTAGGCAAAAAATAATTTATTCTTGGGTAAATTTAAATGAAAATTGTTGTTCACTGGTTATTTTTTCAGTGCCGTCAAAGGAGGGCATAAAACGTTCTTTTTTAACAAAGTCTAACACTGTTTTATCTAATATTTTATGGCCACTTGAGCTTAACATTTGTGGATTTTTACTGTTTCCTTGCATACTCACAATGAATTTTACTGTGACAGTGCCTTGTAACTTATCATTAAGAGCTTGTGTTGGGTAACTTGGTTTATTACCTGATGCGACAATCGCTTCTGGGATGCCGTTAGCACTTTTATTGATGACTGGTTTGAGAACTTTTTTAAAGCTAGGTTTTGGCTTGTCATTGTTTTTTTGAGAAACTTGATTGGTTTTTTCTAGCTTCGGTTTATGTTGAATTAATTTCTGCAATGATTCACTGGCCGAAGCCTGCGTTATGCTTGTGGTATTTGCATCGCTTTTATTGCTTGCTGTTTTTGTCTGCATTTTGTTGTTTTTAACGGGAGCGGGGGAAAGATATAAATGGAAATTGTTATCATAAAACTCTCCTTTTAATAATGCTGCTTCGCGGGCTTGCATTGAATGAAGCGAACCGGGTGATAGGTTTTTTTCTTCTTTTTCGACTTCAACAGCTTCAACTACTTCAATAACTTCAATTGTAACGTCAGGAGTCGTTGTGCTCTCCTCATTTGTGGTGATAGGTGTTTCAGCAATGGCTACTGGCATTTCATATTCGGGCACTATTTTGGTTGAAATTGGGGGGATATTTTTAGCAATTTCTATAGCGGGTGTTGCTTTCTCTGAAATCGTTTTTGATATGTCAGATGTTGGGACTTCGATGTCTAAAATCGGTTTAGGTATGACCTCTGAATTACTTTCAACAACTTCGTTTTCTAATAAAAGGGCTACGCTTTCTGCTGCCTCAATTGACTCCGTTTGAGCTTCTTGAAGGGCTTTCTGCGTCGTTGAATTATCTATTGAAAGTTCGTCAACAGAAGTGTTGCTTAATGTTGGCGTTAGCTCAATCGCTTTCTCAAAATCGAAATCAATGACTTTGCTTTTAATTATTTTTTCTTGGTGAGCATTATTGTCTACTACAGATAGCAATTCAGGTTGTTGGCTATGATAAAAAAATAGCGAGTATAAGACTAAGCTAATGATAATAAATGGAAAATAACGCATCATTGTTTGTATTTACCTTACTAATGTTATTATTTTTCTAGTTGTTTTAAATGAGCGGTTTCTTGTTGCTCTTGAAGCTCTACTTCGTTAATGCCATACAATTCTTGATTTTCATTCGCTGAATCTTTGTAGCGGTCAAGTAATGAAGGTGGGGCATTATCAGCTATTTTTCTTTTTTTAGTCGGGATATTTAACTCATTTTTATACATATCCATCAATGATGACTGCGATGTTTTATGTAAGTCTTCCATATCCTTATGGATGCTAACATTAACTTCATCGGAACCTTCTTTAAATTCGTAATGGTAAGGCATTTCGCTTTGTTCTGCGACAGTTTCAGTTTCATTATCACTTACCACTTCAACAAGACGCTTTTCTTGAATCTTCATGATTTCACTAAGCTCATTGGTAATAAGCTGTCGCTGTTGGCAAATATGGCTGAATTCACTGCCTATATTATCTAAGTGTTGTTGTAATTTTTTTAATTGAGTTTGAAATATTTTGTAAGGGATAAAAGCAAACAGTGCAACGCAAAATCCTGAAGCCATTGGGATTAATGCATTTGAAATAGCACCTATTAGCGAAGTAATTGCGACATCCAGGTTTTTTTCTTGCATTAAACTGATGCTATTGAAGGCGTGAATTAATCCTAATGTAGTACCTAAAAAACCTAACAATATGGCAATGACAACCGCACTGTTTAATAGAGTCTGACCTTGTGAAAGTGTACCAATTTGTACCTTTGCATAGGCAATCATTTTTTCTTTAGGTGAGAAAGGTAGTGTTTCAAGGCCATGTTTTAGCATGCGTAGTGCAGGAGTGTTGATGCTTTGGGAGAAGATTAAAGCTTGCCCTTTTTCATTTTTATTCAGTGAAGCAAAAATATTGTTGATGATAGGACGCTCTTTTTCCATCAAATAGGAAACCCATGAAAAAGTACGTTCTAAACTAACGATAGTCACTAAGAAGGAAGTGAATAAAAGCATCCACATGACCACACCACCAAGTTGGAACCATTCGGGCATAGAAGAGGCAATCTGTTGCAAAATAGTTGGGGCAACAGTGATGCTTTTAATTACAGTTACTTCCACAGCCATTTTAATCAATCCCTTAATATAAAAAATGTAGTTTAACGGTTAATAGGAGTGCAATCAAAAAATGATCATAGAATTGCTTACTAAATACATATTATGCAATGCGTTCGTTGTTAACTAGCACTTCTTTCTAAGGCTACTTTGTTGTTTTATTTTTGATAACTGCGTGGTCAGTTTTGATGGGAAAACATCGATTAAAGCATTAAATTATTACACTGGTAGTAAGATTCATGTCGTTAACCTCGACAAGCTGTAACTTTGGTCTTGTTAATAAAAATGTTCTCTTAAAGAAGCATGGATTTAAAAGTCTCATGATCAGAGTAGAATGTTTCTATGCATTATAAAACAACTCATCATTCTTCTTATTATCAAATAAAATTCGCTTATCTTGGTTATTGGCGTTTCATAAAACGAGCATTAGCTTTGACTACCAATTTTTGATTCACATAGATTTCTGCTTCAACTTTATAAAGCGTTAAAAAGCTTTTTATTATTCTTGCGTGAATAATCATATCAGCAGTTATGGGCACTTCTGCGTGATAACGAATATTCATATCACCTGTTACGGCTTCTGCGCCACTATTAAATATGACGTTGCACATACCTGCATCTAATAATGCGGCAAGAAATCCACCATGCAAAATGCCTTGGAAGCCTTGTTGGTGAATGCTACCTTTTGCTCTGCCCCAGATTGTCCCTTCTTGATCATTATAAAAATCAAGCTTCATACCAAAGGTAGATTGTGTCCCACACAACATACAGTATTGATGGCTTTGTTGTTTTTCTATTTTTTTTAATAAAGAAACAGTAGGCGTAAAATTTAATTTATCTATATCGCGTTGTAGTAAGTCTTTTTCAGAAATTGTCATTTTAACTCGTTTAGGCTGATTAAATAAGGTTTAAATATATCAAAGGAAGCTTCTTTTATTTGAATCTAAGTCATATAAAAGTACTTTTCTAAAATAATAAATTAGAAAGGTAAACAGCTATGGATATAGATAAAATATCGCCTTCTATTTTCAGCAGTATCAATCGGTACATTGCTAATATTGGCTCATAGGACGCTCTGCTACTTTGGTATTTTGACTGCGATGAGCTTTGCCTTGACCTTGTCCGTTTTGTGAATGCTTACCATGCCCATTTGCGCACATCGGCCTCGCACATTCCCTAAAATTGATTGTTAAATTCATCTTCTATGACAATACACCCACAGTAGTGAATTCGTTACTACTTTGTGTTCACTGGTGCTGTGTTAACTGAAGCGAATACAGTTTTTGGTTCTTCTCTGTATTGCTTGGATCTCTATATCTTTTAATAGGATAGTGAATGAGTAATTAGTCTCTACATATGGTGATTTTTCTTTAATATAAATGCTATTTGCTACACATAAGGTTACAAGTATCGTACCAACTGTTGATAATATCTAAGTGTTTGATTTGTTTTGTAATATTTTTTTGCTGATAAGGGGGAATTTGATGGTTGCGTTATTGAGACTTATGGTTGCGGTAGTGCATCGCTGGGTTCGATAAATTAAGGGATAAGTTATGTTCAGAAAAAGTATTAAAGGGCAAAGATCAACAAACCTAATAAGATGATTTGATTGGCGCAATATTTTCTATCTGAAGGTGTCCATTTCTAATGATAATGTCTGCTGTAATTGAAAAATGTTTTTTCAAATTCTCTGCTGTTATAACCTGTTCAGGCGAACCATCACTGATAATCGTCGTGCTACCATCTTCTCGTTTTCCAATTAACATTAATCGATCACAATATTGGGCCGCTAAATTGAGGTCATGTAGCGCGGTAATGGCTGTTTTCCCAGATTGAGTTAAAGACTGAATCAATTGTAGTGTGGTTAATTGGTGGCAAATATCTAAACTAGCAATGGGCTCATCTAATAAAATAGTGGGCGATTGTTGCGCTAATGCTCTAGCGATAATTACACGTTGTTTTTCGCCACCTGAGAGGCTATTAACATAGCGATCTTGCAGATGGGTAATATCGGTTTGTTGCATTGCTTGTTGAATCAGTTCCTTATCTGCTTGTGTTTCTAATTCAAAAGCACCTAAGTAAGGGTTTCGGCCCATTGCAACCAGTTGTTGTACACTAAAGGCAAAGGGTAACTCTATCGATTGAGGTACAAAAGCAAGTTGCTTGGCAATTTCTCGTCGTTTGATGCGATTGATATTCGTACCATGTAATAAAACGTCACCAGATTGTGCCTTTAACAAACCTAATAGCAGTTGTAGCAGGGTGCTTTTACCCGCGCCATTGGCACCAATCAAACCAACAAACTCGCCTTCTTTAAAGCTGAGGTTAATGTCAGAAAGCTGAGGCGCTTTGGAAAATGAGAAGTGTAATTTTTTACATTGTAATGCAACTGACATTATAAATTCCCCGAAACAAAGCGTTGTTTAACTAATAAAAATAAAAAGAATGGTGCGCCAAGTGCCGCTGTGACAACACCTAAAGGAATCGCTTGATCGGTGAAGAAAGTATTTAAAAAGAGATCTGCACTTAGTAAGGCAATAGCACCACCTAATAAACTTGCGGGTAATAAATAACGATGAGAAGGCCCGAGTAACAGACGTAAAATATGAGGCACGACTAAGCCAATAAAACCGATGCCTCCTACAACCGAAACAGAGGCGCCAACCATTGCGGTGCTAATAATAAGCAGGTTGCGTCGCGTACGGCGAACATCAACTCCCACCGAAAGGGCGTGTTGTTCACCGAGCAATAACAGATCAAGTTGTTTGCTATAAAATAATAATAAGATAAAACCGCTGCAGACAATGGGCAAAATAATAAAAACATGATCCCAGGTGCGACCATCAAGGCCGCCCATGGTCCAGTAAATAATCATGCGCGCGACATCCCAGTTACTTAATGAAATCGCTAATAATAATGAAATTGCTGCGACATTCAGGGCACTGACAGCGACGCCTGATAACAATAGAGTCGTGACACTGGTTTGACCGCGACTTGAAGCAATGCGATAGACCAAACTTAATGACAACCCTGCACCAATAAATGCAAATAAAGGAATTGCCCAGGGAGAAAATAATGATGCACCTAAATAAATTGCGATAACAGCACCTAGTGAGGCGCCAGATGAAACGCCTAATACCGAAGGTGAAGCGAGTGGGTTACGAAACATGCCTTGCATCACTAAACCACATAGGGCCAAGCTGGCACCTGCAAGTAGAGCGATGATCAGTCGTGGTAAACGAATATCTAAAATAATATTACGTTGCCAATCAATAATGTTGTTATTGTCATGATGGTAAAAAAAGTCAGAAAAAATCGCTTCCTTTAAAATATCGCTAATTTGAGTCACTGAAATATTGGTCGGCCCTTTTAATAAGGCACTAATCGCCAAGGCAAAAAAGAGTGCGATTAAAAACATAAAAATATACGGGATGTAACGGCTATTATTGAACATGTTCACTCACTTGCTGAAGATTAATGCTAGGGTGCAACAGTTTTGCGATAGCTTCTACCCCTTTAATTCGATGTTGTGAAACACTGCGTAACCAAGTGCCGGGAACGGAATAAACACGGTTATTTTTGATGGCGGGCACATTTTGCCACGCTGTTTTTGATGATAATATTTGTGCTGGTGATTGCGCATCTTGCTGCTGATTAAATACCCATTGATTCATCACAATGACATCGGGTTGTAATGAAATAGCCACTTCTTCACTGATTTTTTGCTCTCCATCTCGTAAAATACCTTTAGCGATATTAATACCACCCGAGAGCGTTATAGCTTCATCCATTAAAGAGTTTCCGCCAACGCTATAACCATTCATATCGTAATATAGTACCCGAGGCTTGGGCAGATCTTTGACTTGCGCCTGAATGTGCTGAATTCGCTGTTGTATTTTGTTGATCAGTGTTTCAGCTTGTTGTTTGTTATCGGTGATTTCGGCAACCAAATTGATATTGTTAAAAATATCATTAAAGCTACGAAACTCACTGAGACGAACGATAGCAATGCCACTGCGTAATAAGTAGCGAACGGTTTCTGGGTTACTATAAGAAGCAACAAATACCAGATCCGGTTGCAGTGCTAACATCGATTCAATTTCACCTTGAGTGCGGCTGATTTTCTTATCATAAAAGCCAACAATATTAGACAGACTGGGGTAATCGACGTAGTTACTGACAGCGACAAGACGTGCTGGGTTAATTAAATCAGAAAGAATATGGTCTGTAGCTAAAGTAGCTGAAAGAATGCGTTGCGGAGGTCGCTTAAGTTGATAAGTAATGCCTGTCACATCAGTTAAGGTTTTGGGAAAGGATTCACCCGTTACTTGTGTGGTGAAATTACCTTGTCCCTCTTCGAAGAGCACGAAAAGTTGTTTTTTGAATTGAATAAAAATAATAAATAATAATAATAAAAGGGCAAATAATATTAATTTGAAATTGTTCATTTACCTGCCTTTTTAATTGCTTTAAAAGTAATTTTTTTACTTTGTGATTACGGATGCCGTTTTATAAAAAGTTATAAGCATCCGTTTTATCAAATAAATAAAGCATTGTTAATAAGTGCTTACTGGAATCTTACACCCACATAACCTGTAATAGGATCTGTTCCGTAGTCTGTAATAACAACATAATCTTTATCTAATACATTTTCGATTTTTCCGTAAATAGAAAATCGTTCTGTCATTTGATAATTAGCTGAAAGGTTAACCAAAGTATAATCATCTAATTCAGTATATCCGTAATCATATCGCTCGCCGACATAGTTAATACCTATGGTAGCATTAAGTTTGCTGGTATATTGGTAAGTGCTGGTAAGGCTTGCGCTGTGCTTAGGGCGACGAATGAGCTCATTTTTATCATCAGTACCATCTTCTGTTTCAAGATAGGTATATTGGCCATTCAAGCTAAGGTTTTTCAATACTACGAGAGATGAGCTAAATTCTAACCCTTGAGTTTTTTCATCTTGATTTTCATAGCCAGAGCCATTCCAACGAATTCCATCGTTATATTGCGCATCAAAAAGGGTTAAATCAAGGTAACCGTTTAAATCAGTAAAGTTGTATTCAATACCTACATCCGTAGAGATACTGGTTTCAGGGTTTAAATCAGGCGTAGCATAAAATCCAAACAATTGACTGAAGGTTGGATTTTTAACCCCTGTCCCATGGCTGGTATGCAAACGAATTGACTTAGTTGCCCAAGCACTTAAAGCAAGTTTATAAGTGCTGGTATTATCAAATTCACTGTTAGCATCGTAACGTGCAGATCCTGTAAAGAATATTTTATCATGCCAATTGACATTATATTCGCCAATAATCGATGAACTATCCATTTTCTGTTCTTCTGGTGTTGAACCGCCATTCCAAGGTAAATAAGTATCCTTTTGTACTTCGCCTGCAATGGTAAAGCGATGCTTAAAGTCATTCACAGTCAATAGATAATCACTTTGAATTTCTGCTTTTAATGTTTCGCCAGAATTTTCCGTATAACTTCCGAAATAACCTTGCGGATCAAAATTTTCAGAAGAGGTATCAGAATAAGACAGAGATAAACGGTTATTAAAACGATTTTCTAGTAAGTTTAAACGTGTGTTGATTTTAGCTATACGATTTGTGTAGGTACTGTAAACGTTATTGTCTTGGCCTGAAGCATAGCCATAAGCATCGTATTCACTTTTTGAATCGGTAAAACGTATCACACCATCAACAGAAAAAATGGGAGTGAATTGATAACCTGCTTTTAAGTTGGCCATTTTATTTCTATAACCATCGTCATCAGGATCATCATCGCTACCGGTTTGTGCGCTAATGCCTTCAGTTGATAAATTCGATGCTGATAATGAATAGTGTGCTTTTGATGTCGCGCCATTTATGTTGACGAATTGTTTTGCATAGTCGTTTCCACCAAACTCAATATCTGCGCTGGTATGAATGCCTTGCTTACCTTTTTTGGTGGTAATATTGATGACGCCACCTAGCGCATCACTGCCCCATAGTGCACTTTGAGATCCTCTGATTACTTCAATTTGTGTTATACCAGCGGTGGTTAAGTGGGCAAAATCAAAACCGCCACTTGCAGAAGATTGGTCGCTGACTTTAACGCCATCAATGACAACTACTGTATTTGAAGAAGAGCCCCCTCGGATGAAAACAGATGTTTTGTGGCCGATGCCACCATTTGATGCAACTGAAAGACCGGGGGCATTTTGTAACACATCAGCCACTGTTTTTGCTTGAAGTTTTTCAATGTCTTTTTCAGTAAACACCGTAATAGCAGTACCGGTTTCAGTGCGACTGTCTTCATCAGTAATGAGTGTAGTGTAACCTTTAGTGATGTTGATATTCATTCTTTGAGCATCATCTGCCGCGAGAGTTTGTGCGCTATATAAGCTGAGTAGTGCAAGTGCAATTGGAGTGTGGCGTAATGTAAACATGGAACTTCCTTATAAAAAATAAATTGGAAGTTTTCTTTTGGCCTGCTGACAGCAAAATAGAGAAAACTCCCTCTGATTCGCCACAAACATGTGAATACGCTCTAAAAAACCAACCCGTTAATTAGATAGTGACGTTTTTATGCTGGTATCTGACTGAGGATTTACTTGGTAAACCCTTTTACAGTTGCGGGGGCAGTGCGATTGCTTCCCATTTAATCATTACTCAATAGCGAGCTTTGAACATAAAAAAGCGATTATAGGAATTTATAGCTGGCTGTCAATGTATGTGAATGAGCGTATTCGATGCATTATATGAGGGGATTTCATTTTGAGAAGTGTTTTATGCTACTATAAAAACCATAACTTATTGAATTATAATTGTTAAAATTTTTCTGCAATATAATGAGTTGGAATATCACCTTAGATGTAAAGGTGATAATGATTTGAATTATCTTTAAGTTAGAGGATTATTTATACGTTTTGCCATTTAATTGTTTCAATATCGATACGTTCATTGGCAATATAATGCAAGTAGTCACCACTTTTGATTATTTGATCCAGTGCTGGGTTAAGTTGCATATCATCACCATTTTTGAAATGGCTCAATCCAATTAATATCATGCCATGTTCACGCTTTAAAGTATGAAAGAGCGTTCCAAAATCAATATCTTTTGATAGTTCTGGTGTTTGTAAACAATATAAGGTTGCCCCAGAAAGTGTTGAAAGCAACTGTTCGGTCACTTGACTTGAGCCTGGGTCTTGCATGCTGCGTACCATCATTTTTGCGCTATTATCGATACTACATTCAATACGTGGACAATGTATTTTCAGTAATTCAGCTTTGGTTTTATCAAAAAAGTGTGCTGATATATTAGCATCGTGATTCGCAAATGTCGCAATGCTGAGTGCAATCGAAAGTGTCTCATCATCTGACTTGCCATCAATAATAATGCGCTTTGCTTTACTAATGCCAATGCGCTCCAATTCTTTTTTATCTGAGAATGTTCGTAGCCTTGCAAAAGACACATCGAGATTATCAGGAAAAGGGTTTTGGATATCATCGGTAACACACAGCAATATTTGCCGTCTTTGACGTTTTTTATCACCTAAAATGAGCTTGACTATTTGGCTTGTAGAATGGTCATCCCAGCATAGCAATAGGATGTGATCATCGTAATGGTAAAAGTCATTGCTACCGTTCATATTTCTTCTCGCTATGTTGATAAATAGTTGTGTCACTTTGCCGATAAAAGAGGCAAAGATAATTAAACCTGAGGGGATTTGCCAAAATGATACAATCATTTTTCCTGCGTAAGTGATAGGGCTCAAGTCCCCAAAACCAACTGTGGAAATCACCACCATATTGTAATAAAAAAACTCTAAGGGGTGATTAATAAGTTCATTTTCACCGGCTAAAAAAAACAAAAAGTAGGTGACGGCTGTTTGCATTATGACTAATGCAAACATGACCGGCCAACTTATACGTCTAGAAAGTTGCCTTAAGATACGATGAATTCGTTTATTAGGAAGCATTAACAACCTCTTTTACTTATTCGCTAAGAAAAAACGATAGGCTTGATTATCGGTTTCATCTTTATAGTTATAACCCAGCTTTTCAAGGTGCTGCGTAAAGGAATGCATATTGTTATTTTTTACTTCAAAACCCGCTAATACTTGGCCATACGCCGCACCATGGTTACGGTAATGAAATAGGGTAATGTTTGCATGTGTGCCTAACATGTTTAAAAATTTTACTAGTGCATTGGGGTGTTCTGGAAATTCAAAACTATAAATGTGCTCTTTTAAGTCTTCAGCAGGCGCACCACCTACCATATAGCGTAGGTGTAATTTGGCGACTTCATCGTGACTTAAATCTGCAAATGAATAACCTTTTGCAGTAAGGTTGTCTGTGAGCGTTAATAATTCTTCAGCCCCCTCTGGTGTGCGAATACCGACAAATATATTAGCTTCTTTACGAGAATTAAAACGGTAGTTAAATTCAGTAATAGCACGACCATCAAGCTCATTACAAAAATCTAAAAAGGCACCTTGTTTTTCTGGAATGGTGACTGCCAAAATACTTTCTTTTTGCTCGCCTAATTCACAGCGTTCAGACACATAACGTAATGCATGGAAGTTGACATTTGCGCCGCTTAAAATCGCACTTAATTGTTCATCTTTCAGTTGATGTTGTTGACTATATTTTTTTAATCCGGCCAGAGAAAGGGCGCCAGCAGGTTCTGCAATCGCGCGTGTATCTTCAAAAATATCTTTAACAGCAGCACAAATTTCATCACTATTTACGGTGATGACTTCATCTATATATTGCTGACATAAACGAAAGGTTTCTGATCCAATGGTTTTGACTGCGACACCGTCTGCAAAAAGTCCGACTCTACTAAGGGTAATAGGGCCTCCATGGTCCAAAGCAACTTTTAAACTGGCTGCATCTTCAGGCTCTACAGCGATAATTTTAATATGCGGTAGCAATTGTTTGATATAAACAGCAATACCAGCGGCTAAACCGCCACCACCAACGGGAACAAAGATTTTATCAAGATGCACATTTTGCTGGATCAGTTCTTTGCCAATCGTACCTTGGCCTGCAATCACGTCACTATCATCAAAGGGATGAATGAGCGTGTAATGATGTTGTTTAGCAAGTTGCTTTGAGTGTTCACTCGCTGTATCAAAACTATCTCCGTGTAATATTACATCGGCTCCCCATGCTCGCACTGAGCTTACTTTGATATCAGGAGTTGTTTTGGGCATCACAATGGTGGCTTTAATTCCCATTTTTTTTGCTGACAGGGCAACGCCTTGCGCATGATTACCGGCAGAGGCCGCAATGACTCCACACTGTTTTTGCTCATCTGAAAGATTTGCTAATTTATTATATGCACCACGCAACTTAAAAGAATGTACGGGTTGTCTATCTTCACGTTTTAAAAATATTTGATTATTGAGTCGTGCAGATAATTTAGGCATCACTTGTAGTGGCGTTTCAACGGCGACTTCATAAACAGGTGCTAAAAGTATTTTCTTTAAATATTGTGCTGCTGATAATGGCTGTGTCATAAGTTGTTGCATACTCTATTAAATAGGATTTTTTTCGTTGATTTTTTCGTTCACAGTGGCAAAAAGTTCGCCTAAGCGAGTGATTGAACCTGCTTCTAAATCTTCTGAGAAGTTGATGCTGTCTTTAGGAAATAGGGCAACAATGGTACTCCCTAGTTTAAAACGGCCCATTTCAGCGCCTTTCTCAATGCTAATATCTTGATCGGAATAATCACTATATTGGATTTCTTTACCTTTTAAAGTGCCAGCCCAGATCGTCTCGATACTGGCTACAATAGTTGCACCTACTAGTACCATCGCCATTGGGCCGATAGCAGTAGAGAATATAGCAACGGCGCGTTCGTTACGTGCAAACAAATTAGGCACATTTTCGGCTGTTAAAGGGTTAACAGAAAAGAGATCGCCTGGAATAAAAATCATCTGCTCTAATTTACCCGTTATTGGCATATGAATGCGGTGATAATCTTTAGGTGCTAAATAAACCGTGGAAAAGATACCTTCATCAAAAGGTGCTGCTACATCATCTCGTCCGCCAAGTAATTCTCGTAAACTAAAGTCGTGACCTTTTGCTTGGAAAATACGCCCTTCTTTAATATCGCCTTGTTGACTGACTTTCCCGTCGACAGGGGTTGCAAGGTTGTTATCACCTTCGACAATCGTGCGTGCACCTTCTTTTAGCTCACGGGTAAAGAAGTCATTGAAAGTTTCAAAATGTTCTGGCTCAGAATGTTTAGCCTCTTGCATATTTATTTTGTATTGGGCGATAAATTTTTTGATCAGAAACGTTGTTAATTTTCCTGCTTTTGCTGCTGCTAATTTGCCCGTTAGACGAGATAAAAGATGTTTTGGTAAAAGGTATTGGCCAATAATTTTTAATTGATCACTCATAAGGTTCTCTATTTGTTTTTCTATTATTTTTTAAATTAAATGTTTGTTTAATTTAGGTGCTTGGTTAATAGGTGATTGATTAATAGGTATTTGGATCTCGATGACGAGCATTTTTTGCATCATCCATCGTTTCCAAAATACGCAAAAAGCTACTAAATCGTGCTTTATCTATTTTGTTTTCTTCCACCGCTGCAATGAGTGCACAACCAGGATCGCTTTTATGTTTGCAATCCCTGAAGCGACAACCGCCTAAATGCTCCCTAAATTCTATAAAGCCACTGGCAATTCGCTCTGGCGCCAAATGCCATAATGAAAACTCTCGAATACCTGGGCTGTCAATAAGATCTCCGCCTTCTGGGAAATGATATAGACGGGCGGTGGTAGTCGTATGTTTACCCAGGCCAGAACCTTCTGATATTGCACCGGTTACAGCCTCAACTTCTGGCAGAAGCATGTTTAAGAGTGACGTTTTGCCAACACCCGATTGTCCCACAAAAATATTGGTTTTATCTTTCATGACGGCTTTTAGACTATTAAGGCCATTGCCGTGCATGGAACTGAAAAGGACTTCATAACCAATATCTCGATAACTTTGTAGTTCATTATCAATGAACTTGCGAGATTCATCATCAAGTAAGTCACTTTTATTGAGCACGATAATCGGGGTAATACCAATATCTTCACAGGCGACTAAATAGCGGTCAATAATGTTACGAGAAAATTCAGGTGCAATAGAGCTTACAATAATAATGTGGTCAATGTTAGCTGCAATCGGTTTGATACCGTCGTAATAATCAGGTCTAGTGAGTACAGTAGTGCGTGGATGTACGGCTTCAACGACACCACTTATTCCATGGTAAGACTCATTACCTGCACGCCATACAACGCGGTCGCCAGTTACTAATGACTTAATCGCTCGGCGTAAGTTACAACGTTCGATGTTGCCACTTTCATCTTCAATATCAGCGTGTTGACCAAAGCGGCTAATGACAACCCCTTGTAATTGTGGTCCAAGTTCAGATTCATCCCACTCTTTACTCTCTTTTTTATTCAATCGTTTATTCTGATTGCTTTGAACACGGCGGACTTGATTTTTGCTGAGTTTTTTCTTCTTAGTCACAGGCTTCCTTAACGATTACTTAACTATCACATGTTGTATTAATGGCGTATCATACTATATTTTGTAGATAATTTAGCAAAAGAGCGCTCTGTCGCAGAGAAAAGGATCACAATAAACATGAATAGTAATTTAATATGGATAGATTTAGAGATGACAGGTCTGGATCCAGAGACTGATACCATTATAGAAATCGCCACTATTGTCACTGACAGTGATCTTAATGTGATTGCTGAAGGCCCTGAAATGGTTATCCATGAAAGCAAAGAAAAAATGGATGCGATGGACGAATGGTGCACTAAACATCATGGTGAATCTGGATTAACTGAGCGAGTTATCAACAGCAAGATTAGTTGTGCACAAGCAGAACAAGAAACCTTAGCGTTTTTAAAAAAGTGGACTGAAGCAGGTGCTTCTCCTTTATGTGGCAATAGTATTGGACAGGATCGTCGTTTCTTAGTGCGTTATATGAAAGATTTAGAAGCCTTTTTTCATTATCGTAATATTGATGTTAGTACCATTAAAGAGTTAGGCCGACGTTGGGCACCCGAAATGACAAATGCGCATAAAAAGCAAGGCACGCACTTGGCGATGATGGATATTAAAGAATCTATTTCTGAATTACAGCATTACCGAGAGAATTTCTTTAAGCTTTAAGTTGATGATTAAAGGGTAAAGGGGTCTTTTGAACAAAAACTCAGCAAGCAAGCTTTGTATTCATTAAAAACAACAAAAAAAGCTTGCATTCATTTGCCTCCTCTCTATAATCGCACCCCATACGAAGCAGGCATCACCCAGATGTTACGTTGAGTATAAATTTTAATATGATTATGCGGCACTAGCTCAGTGGTAGAGCACAACCTTGCCAAGGTTGGGGTCAAGAGTTCGAACCTCTTGTGCCGCTCCATATTATTTACATAGAAATATGTTGTTTAAATAGAAAAATATGCGGCACTAGCTCCGTTTGTTAAGTAACCTTGACAAGAATTGCTGGAGTCAAGAGTTTACTTTTGATGCAAGAAACTATGCGGCACTAGCTCAGTGGTAGAGCACAACCTTGCCAAGGTTG
>TARA_R110001583_G_scaffold92704_1_pt1 | contig 25093 bp, 13 predicted proteins | sample TARA_R110001583 | Tara Oceans TARA_R110001583 (sample SAMEA4398432) | marine metagenome | biome: Polar Biome; feature: [MES] marine water layer (ENVO:01000295) within the mesopelagic zone...; material: water (ENVO:00002006), including particulate matter (ENVO:01000060) such as...... | reverse complement strand
AGGTAGAGAAATAATGAAGCATCTGCTGGTTAAGTATTGCAGAGAGACGCTATAAAAAGACTCGGTAATATCTTTTAATAATATAGTATCCATTGCTGAGTATTTTGAAGTTTGCCGCTAGTGTCATTTTTAAGTTGTTGTTTTATTTTAAGGAATTATATGTTTGAACAAGTTGAGTTATATGTAAGTGACTGGTTGCTTTCATTTAATATTGGGAATTGGGTGGCTAATTTTGCAGTGATGTTATGCATCACTCTTTTATTACAGTTAATTTGGCGTTACTTTGCTAAAAGAGCTGAGAATGTCATTAATCATACCTCAAATAATTGGGACGATATTGTCTTTTATGCAGTCAATAAACCTATCAACTGGGTGATTGTATTAATGGGAACATCGATGTCATTAAGAGTCATCGCTGAAAGTGAAAATTTTGCTATTTCAGACTATTTACCATCGATTCAAAAGGTGGCTATTTTATTTTTAATTGGTTGGGTATTTTGGCGTTTAGTTTATAAAGCGGAACATACCTATGTTGCCGATGATGCCAAGGATACAACCACAGTAACAGCATTAGCAAAATTAGCAAAATTATCCATTATTACCATAATTACCTTATCAATAATTCAAACGTTAGGTGTGAGTATTTCTGGTGTACTTGCATTTGGAGGTATGGGTGGGTTAGTGGTAGGTATGGCCGCTAAAGACTTATTATCGAACTTATTTGGTGCGACCATGGTGTATATGGATAAACCCTTTAAAGTCGGTGATTGGATACGTAGCCCTGATAAGTCTATTGAAGGGACTGTTGAGGAGATTGGCTGGCGTGTTACGCGCATTCGTACCTTTGACAAACGTCCTATTTATGTGCCAAACAGTCTATTTACAACGATTGTTGTCGAGAATCCATCTCGCATGAGCAATAGACGGATTAAAGAAAATTTTGGGCTACGTTACAAAGATATTAAGCAAATTGAAAGTATCATTAAATCAGTTAGAGAGATGTTACAAAATCATCCTGATATAGATCAATCACAGACCTTGATTGTTAACTTTGATCTGTTTAATAATTCATCGTTAGATTTTTTTATCTATACTTTTACAAAAACCACCAACTGGGTTTTGTTCCATGAAATTAAACAAAATGTATTGCTCAAAGTCGCGGATATTGTGATACAACACGGGGCTGAGTTTGCATTCCCTACTCGTCAGTTACATATCAGCCAACATGAGCATCATCAGCTGTTAGGGAGCTCAGAAGGCATTAAATAACTAAGATTTGACAGTAATGGGATGACTAATTAAGAAAGCTCTATATTTAAAATAGTTTATGCTTTCTTCTTTGTGCTTAGTGTCTTGGTGGTTAATTTAAATTAGGTCACAGAATTAACCACCAAGTGCTTGTAAATCTGACTTTAATTTATTTAGTTCTAAACTAAATAAACTTGCGCTTCTTTTTCAACATTATCTAACTCATCTAAGAGTTCTAATAATTCAGGCTCTAATAAGTGTGGGCTTAATCCTCCCTTTAGTTCTTTTTCGATTATTGCAGCTATATTTTTTAGTTTTGGAACACCACTATAACTACAACCACCATGAAATTTATGAACTTTTTGTGCAAATATTTCATGCTCTACATTATCTTGAATAGCCTCATTGACTACAGCTCGCATCTCTGAAAACTCATCTAATAACATAGTTAACATTTCTTTTGCTAAGTCTGTTTTACCTGCCGATTGTTTTAATGCGAGGGGCCAGTCGAAGGATTTCATTTCCTCAGTTGGTAATGTCTTCTGAACACCTTTGAGCAGCTCTAGCTGTGGTAATGTGTCAATTATTTTGGCGTTAGGTGCCCATTTGTTAATAATAGCTTGTAGAGCGAGTTCTTCAATTGGTTTAGCTAAGCAATCATCCATGCCTTTTTGTAAAAATTGCTCTTTTTCTCCTGGTAATACATGTGCAGTGACCGCGATGATCGGGCTTTCTTGATTTAGAGAGTTTTGTTTTATTTGTGCACAAGCACTCACGCCATCTAAGATAGGCATTTGTATATCCATGAAGATAATATCAAAAGGCATTTTTCTTGCCTGTTCTACTGCTTCTTTACCATTGCTACAAGTGGTTACTCGATTAACGCGGTCACTTAACATCGCTGAAATTAATTTTAAATTTGCTCGATTATCGTCCACAGCCATCACATTAATATCTTTACGTTGTAACGGGGTTATTATCTGCGAGATAGAAGGAGTTGCTTCATTCGAGACTAAAGCATTAGCGAAGCTTTTATGGTTAATCGGTTTACTTAAACAGTGAGTGATTCCTGTATCCATTAACTGCTCATAGACACTTGGATCACTTGAGCTGAGTAAAACAATAATATTATCGGTATATTTTTTTGCTTCTTCGATATGATTTAATAAAGGATGTATATCTTGCTTATTACTATGTCCGATAACAATACTATCGTAGTTTTTATTGAGTGCTTTTCTCCATTGCAGGTCAGTTTCTGTAATGATGGCATCTGTTTTCCATTGTGTTAATAACTGCGAACAGGCTCTTACCGCATATTGATTTGACTCATAAGCTAAAACACTACGTCTAGACAATCTTTCAAGTGGCAATGAAACGAGCGGTGTACGAGTACATTTCTCAATAACAATGGTGAAGCAAAAAGTAGATCCTGTATCTGGTGCTGAAGTTAGAGCAATAGAGCCCTTCATTTCGCGTACTAATTTTTGTGTGATCACAAGACCTAAACCAGTACCACCGTATTGGCGTGTAATACTACTATCAGCTTGCCCAAAAGCTTTGAATAACTGCTGTTGCTGTTCTTTCGAGATACCAATGCCTGTATCTGAAATTGAAAACTTAAGCTTTATGCTCTTGTCAGTATCTTTTTCCTTTTCAGTACGCTGAATTCTGATTTCTATATTACCTTGCTCAGTAAATTTGACTGCATTGCCAATTAAGTTAGTTAATATTTGTTGCAAGCGCATGGCATCACCAATCAACTCTTGCGGTACATCCTCATCTACCATTAGCGTTAGTTCAATATTTTTTTCATGTGCACTTTGTGCCAATAAATGCATGGTTTCGTCGATACAATCACGGATCTCGAAGGGGATATGTTCTAGATCTAACTTACCTGCTTCTAATTTAGAAAAATCAAGAATATCATTGATAATATTAAGTAAATTACCTGCTGAGCGTTCGATGGTTTGTAAGTAATCCACTTGGTTATTGGTCATTTGTGTTTTTAATAACTGCCTTGCAAAACCAATCACCCCGTTGAGTGGTGTTCGTAATTCGTGGCTCATATTAGCTAAAAACTCTGATTTTACCGATGCTGCTTGTTGTGCTTCTTTACGGGTAATATCCAGTTCAATGTTTTGTACTTCCATTTGATCTAATGTTTCTCGCAACTCGCTGGTTGCTAAATCAATACTGTCTTGCATTTCTTCATGGTGTTTAGACATAGCGACCGCCATTTCATTAATACCATGTTGCAATAAACTAATTTCTCCTGTGTATTCACCTTCTACACGCGAGTTCAAACGCCCAAGACTAATTTTTTCAACTACCGAAGCCATTTCACAAATAGGCGCCGTAATACGGTTTGCTTGCCTAAATGCTAAATAAACACTAGCTACAATACCTAATAACACCACTAACATGGATATTGATGCATCGCGGTAAAGTAATAACTCAACTTGGTCACGATTTATTTCTAATGCAACATAACCAACAATCTTTCGAGGTTGATCAAATGTGAGCTGATATTCTAAAAAATTTGTTTCATCAATGATCGGGCTATGAATGAAAATACTGTCACCTAAAGTTGTGATTTTTGGTAAATCGGGAATAGGTTCGTTATTTTCTAAACGTAATTTTTGATAATCACGGTGATAATTACTGATCACAAATAACTCGTTATCAGCAGTAAAAATAGCAATGCTTTTGATCAATGGGCTATTTTTTCGATGAGTTGTCCCAATTAATCGTCGTAGAATTGTTCTGGTTTCATCTTGCATACCGTATTCACTAGCAATTGATAATGAATCTGCGATATTGAGCGCTCGATTAATTAAAAACTCATCGGCTTGTTGAAAGCGGTGAAATGAAAAGTAACCTGCTAGAAGCCCACCGATAAGAACAGTAGGTAAAATAGTATAGGCAATAACTTGTGCACGTAGGCCATATTTAGTCATAGGATAAAGTCTAATTTCAATCGAGTAATGAATGCTAGTATGTTTTATGTGACAATAGCACTCCGATAAACGTAATCGCTATCATCGCATAGCTTACTTCACCTGTGAAATATTTATGGCCCAGTTCTTCAAAGCATCGCGCACAAATAAGCAAAATAATAAAATAATCAAAAATTGTCAGGTTGATCAACTAGATCATCAAGGTAGGGGCATGTTATTTCATCAAAATAAACCGATGTTTGTAGAGGGTGGTTTAAAGGGTGAAATATTAGATGTGTTAATTGATGAAGATAAAAAACGCTTTAAAAAAGCAAGTATAGTAAAAATACATCAAGCAAGTGAAGATCGTATTACACCAAGTTGCGACCATTACCAAGAATGTGGTGGTTGTCATCTGCAGCACATAGAGCAACAATCTCAGATCAACATTAAGCAACAAGGGCTGATTAGCTTATTTGAACGTTTTGCTAAACATAAACCCGAACAATTAGAGAAAACGTTACAAGCAGATGCTTGGGCTTATCGTCGCTGTGCTCGTTTTGGTGTGATGTACGATAAAAAAACTAAAAAAGTACAAATGGGTTTTCGTCGTTCAAGTAGTAGTGAACTTATCAACCAGCAAGCCTGTCCGGTATTAAAACCTGCCTTATCAGCATTAATTTTACCTATTAAACATTTATTGAACCAGTTACAAGGTAAAGCAGCATTAGGGCATATTGAACTTGTTGAAGCCGAGAACTCGGTTGCTATTTTATTACGCCATTTAAAACCATTATCAGCACCAGATGTTGACATGATCATTGCATTTTCAGCTAAATATAAACTGTATTTTTTCGCACAAAGCAGCCCAACTAATATTCAATGTTTAACAGAAGGTCATAAGCTTACTTATTCATTAGCAGAGCAAAATTGTAAGTTTGAATTTAATATTGACGACTTTTTACAAGTAAACGCCGATGTAAATGAGCAAATGGTTAAACAAGCGATTAACTGGCTTGAGTTAAAAAATACTGATCATGTTTTAGATTTGTTCTGTGGATTAGGTAATTTTAGCTTACCAATTGCTAAGGTTGCGCAGCAAGTAGTGGCTATTGAAGGTATTCAGAAGATGGTTGATAGAGGTGCTGAAAATGCGTTGCATTGTAATCTAACTAATGTGAAATTCTTTCAAGCAGATTTGAGCGACTTAAATGAATTAAAAGCTGATTGGGCAAAACAAAGTTACGATAAAGTATTGCTTGATCCTGCTCGTGCTGGAGCCGCTGAATGTATGATGTTTTTGGCGAGTAAAAAACCAACACATATCGTATATGTGTCATGTGATCCAGTGACCTTAGCGAGAGACAGCCTTCTACTTTTAGAGCAAGGTTATAAACTGGCTAAATTAGGTTTGATTGATATGTTCCCGCAAACTGCTCATATGGAATCGATGGCCTTATTTGTCAAAAATAAGTAATACTTATGTAGCTATAAAGTACAATAGGTTTAAATAATATAAACTGTAATCCCTTTATAAATTACTAAATTTTAGTATCATTGCTTTGTAAAAAATGATTTTTGGGTTCGTTATAGTGAGTATACCAATGATTAAAGCTATTTTATTTAATGAAATAGTCAGGTTTTCGCAAAAAACTTATCAAGAGTAAGACTTTTTAAGTTACACACATATATTAAGCACAGTAGTCAGCTAGAGTCACCCTTTGATTAAGTGAAATGGTATAGGTGTTAATTTTTTGCTCTCAATCGAAAGGTTTAGCTAAATTTATGGAGTATTAGATGGTTTCTGTTCGTGATACACATTTTTACCAAAGCGCATTAAATGATCCAAGTAAGTGGGTGACAACATTTGGTTTAAGTAAACAAGATCAAAATAATTTATTCAATAATTACAATAAAGTCAGTGATTTGTGTGACTCCGAACAACAGATCGTTGCATTACAACTTGGTTGCGAAATGGTTGAAATCCTAGTTACTTTAAATATGGATATGGATACCTTAAATGCGGCTTTAATTTTCCCTCTACTAGCACAAAATGTATTAAGCGCAGAAAAAATTGATGAATTATGGCCTAAACGCATTGCCAAATTAGCAAAGGGCGCGATGGAGATGGAAGGCATTCGAGCCTTGCAAAGCCGTGGTAGTGAACAAAATGCAGAATCTCAAGTAGACAACTTACGACATATGCTACTCGCAATGGTAGAAGATGTTCGTGCTGTAGTGATTAAATTAGCTGAACGAATATGTTACCTGCGCCAAGTTAAAATTGCCGATGAAGAAACTAAAGTAAAATTAGCACATGAAATATCAACCATCTATGCACCTCTCGCTAATCGTTTGGGAATAGGGCAGTTGAAATGGGAACTTGAAGATCTTTCCTTTCGTTACCTTCAAGCTGAGACCTACAAAAACATTGCTAAACAACTTGATGAAAAACGTATAGATCGTGAAAATTATATCCAAGATTTTGTTGAAACGGTTAAATCCTCACTCAATGAAATGAATATTCAAGGAACTGCTTACGGTCGACCTAAGCATATCTACAGCATTTATCGAAAAATGCAGAAAAAAGATCTTAAATTTGATGAGTTATACGATGTAAGAGCGGTACGTGTTGTCGTTGAAAAACTGCAAGACTGTTACGCTGCATTAGGGGCAATACATACTAAATGGCGTCATATTCCACGCGAGTTCGATGATTATATTGCCAACCCTAAACCTAATGGTTACCAGTCAATTCATACTGTTGTATTAGGTGATAGTGGTAAACCAGTGGAAGTGCAAATACGTACTCAACAGATGCACGAAGACTCAGAGATGGGGGTGGCTGCGCATTGGAAATATAAAGAAGGAAGTGCTGGTGGTAAGTCTGCCAGTAATTACGAAGAAAAAATTGCTTGGTTACGTAAATTATTAGCATGGCAAGAAGACATGACCGATGGGGACGATTTAGTTGAAGAAATACGTAGTCAAGTATTCAACGATCGTGTTTATGTCTTTACACCTAAAGGAGAGGTCATCGATTTACCGGCAGGCTCCACACCACTTGATTTTGCTTATTACATACACAGCTTGATTGGACATCGTTGTATTGGTGCAAAAGTTGCAAATCATATTGTTCCTTTTACTTATCAACTAAAAACGGGTGACCAAGTTGAAATCCTGACACAAAAAGAGCCGAATCCAAGTCGTGATTGGTTAAATCCGCAACTTGGTTATATCAATGCGCCACGTGCTCGTCATAAAGTAGCAACTTGGTTTAGAAAACAAGATCGCGATAAAAATATTATTGCAGGTCGTGAGTTATTAGAAATTGAACTCATTAAAATAAATTTGAAGTTAACAGATATAACACCTGCAATCACTCGCTTTAATGTCGGTACCGCCGATGATATTTATGCTGGTATTGGCAACGGTGATTTACGTATCAATCAACTTGTTCATTTCTTAGATGGTTTTTATCATAAACAAACGCTCGAACAACAAGATGCCGCTGCATTATTAGAGTTACAAAACCGTAAAATACAGATGGCGCCTAAAAATACCGGCAAAGACATCATTATTGATGGTGTTGGTAATTTAATGCATAACCTTGCAAGATGTTGTCAGCCTGTACCTGGTGAGAATATTGTTGGTTATATTACACAAGGACGTGGTATTTCTATTCATAGAAGTACCTGTGAGCAATTAGCTGACTTAGAGGAAGCACACCCTGAGCGCATTATTAATGCAAGCTGGGGGGATTCTCAATCATCAGGTTACACATTGACGTTACGTTTAACTGCAGATGATAGAAATGGTTTGTTAAAAGACATCACAACTATGTTATCGAATGAGAAAGTAAATTTATTAGGGGTTAATAGTCAGACTAATACTAAAACATTAACAGCAACTATCGACCTTGCTTTAGAAGTCCATAATAATAAAGAAATTAATAAGCTATTAAGCAAACTGAAGCAATTAAAAGATGTTTCTGATGCGCGTAGACTTTAAGTTTTTTGACTATGTTAATGGCTCTATTCTCAATAGAGCCTGATTAATTTAGATAAAAATTGGCAGATGAAATAGTTTGGTAACTTGTTTTTCCATGAAGTCATTTATTAGGCTTTTAAATAAAGTCTATCGGGTCTACATCAATTGACCAGCGTACTTTTCGTCCTTCCGGTAACTTTTCAAAATGGGCTAAGGCTATATTCAATGTTTTAGTGATCAATACTCTCTGCTCACTTTGTATTAATAATTGAAACCGGTATTTTCCGGCACGCCTTTCCATCGAAGCAGCAATCGGGCCGAGTATTAATATTCGGTCACTGACTTTATTATTATCGGCTATTTGATTTAAGGTTTGCTTACAAAGCGTTAAAAAATTTTCCGCCTGTGTGGCATTCAATGATTCTGCTCTAATTAAAGCTTGATAAGAAAAAGGGGGTAACTGTGCCATTCTTCTTTCCTGCAATGCACTGCGAGAAAAGTCTCCATAACCATTGTTGACCAACTCTTGCAGTAAATTATGCTCAGGGTGAAAAGTTTGTAGCACTACCTGTCCTTTTTTCTCTGCACGACCAGCCCTGCCTGCTACTTGAGTAAATAATTGCCCTAAACGTTCGCTTGCTCGAAAATCATTACTAAATAGTGCGCCATCAACATCCACTAAAGCCACTAACGTCACATCAGGAAAGTGGTGCCCCTTGGCAAGCATTTGTGTCCCTAATAATATTTTATATTTACCATTGTTAATGTCGTTAAGGTATTCGTTAAAGCTATCTTTTTTACGCGTATTATCTCGGTCGATACGCACTGTTGGATGTTCTGGAAACATTTGGGTTAATGTTTCTTCAAGTTGCTCTGTACCTACACCGGTAGAGTGTAAATTAGTTGAACCACAGTCTTGGCATTGTTCTGGCACTGGGTGGGTCGCCATGCAGTGATGGCAATGTAGATAATTGGCACTTTTATGGTAAGTATAAAAAGCATCACAGCGCTGACATTTTGCTAACCATCCACATTCATGACACATTAAAACAGGTGCATAACCTCGACGGTTTAAAAATAGAATAACCTGGTTATTTTTTGCAAGGTGTTGTTGCATTAACTCAATTAACTGCGGTGATAAACCTGACTTGAGTGGTAACCCTGTGAGATTAATAAGGTCATTTTTGGGAGGTTTTGCATTACCCGCTCGATGTGTTAAAAACAGATGATGATAACGTCCCAATAAGGCATTATTCAGTGATTCAAAAGCGGGAGTCGCTGATCCTAATACAATAGGGATATTTTGTTGTGAAGCGCGTTTGATAGCAAAATCACGAGCATGATAACGGAAGCTATCTTGTTGTTTAAAAGAGGCATCGTGCTCTTCATCTAAAATAATTAAACCAAGATTTTTAAAGTCACTAAAAATAGCACTGCGTGTACCAATGACGATCGCTGCGCTACCTTGTTTTGCGTGTAACCAGGTTTCTAATTGTTGTTGTTCATTTAGCGCAGAATGTTTCAAATAAATAGGTACGTTAAAGCGTGCTTTAAAGCGTTTAATGGTTTGTGGTGTTAAACCAATTTCAGGAACAATGATTAAAGCCTGTTGGCCTTGTTCTAATACTGCTTTTAATATGTTGAGATAAACTTCTGTTTTACCACTGCCTGTTATGCCCTCTAACAAATAACATTTAAACTGATTCAATTGTTGAGTGACACTGGTAATGGCAATTGCCTGCTCAGTACTTAGGTTAGGTTTTTGTTGTAACTCTTGTATGTCTTGCGGCCATCTAAGGTTAGTTTTTGGCATTTGTTGATAACTAATAAGCAGTTTCTTTTGTTGTAAACTATTTAATGTTGTACGGCTAACACCTTGTTCTTTTAGTTGCTCATAAGCTAATGGTGATGGTTGTAATAATTGTGCTGCCTGATATTGCTTTTTAGCGCGCGCTAATTGCTTTAAATCTAAATCATCTTCAATTAACTTCCAGTATTCCTGAGTTTTAAATGTTGCTGCTTTACCTTTACGTAATAAAGTAGGGAGCGCTTGTTGAAATACATCTCCAAATGGATGTTGATAATAAATAGTTGCCCAATTTAACAGCTGATATAAGTCGTTACTTAATAAAGAGTGTTGATCTAATAACTGCGACACTGTTTTTAATTTCTCAATGGCAAAATCTGATTCAGCAGGTGTTGCTGTGATCACGCCTATTTGTTTCCGAGGCCCACCGCCAAAAGGGACTAATACACGACAACCAATTAATGAACTTGGATCTTCAGGGCAAAGATGTGCTGCTAGCAAGTAATCAAATTGTCTGTGCAAAGGGATAGCTAATGCAACCCTGCAAATTATTGGTTTAGTCATAAGTGGTGTATTTTTAATAATGAAAGTATAAATAAAACCGCATTGTAACCTGTTTAGTTGTGCTGTTCTGTTTAAGTCTTACATTTTGTTCTTTTAAACGACTTCAACCATTAATAGCAGGTCCTAAATACTTTAATAAACATCCTATTACTGATCCTTTTCTATCTGCCTTCAATGGACAAAAAAGGCATTTTAATTAGCGCGAATACAATCAATTATTTGTTAAAAATAAAGCGATTGATTTTAGTTATTTTAAGTTGTACTTTTATTGTTCGTTGCTATACAATTCGCAACTTGAAATTTAATGATAAATACGTGTGGTACTTTGTTGGATGAAATAATTCATTCAAGCTGAGCAGCGACACGGCCTAAATAGAGGTTTTCCTAATGAGAAAAGAAATTCACCCAGAATACAAATTAGTTACTGCTACTTGTTCATGTGGTAACGTAATTAAAGTTGGCTCAACGCTTGGTAAAGAAGAGTTAACTTTAGATATCTGTTCAGCTTGTCACCCATTCTACACTGGTACTCAACGTGTTGTTGATACTGGCGGTCGTATTGACAAGTTCAAAAAACGTTTTGGTGCTTTGGCTTCTAAATAAGTTAAATACTACGTTTTCGAAAAGCACCTTAGGGTGCTTTTTTTGTATCATAACTTGTCATTTTTTTACCTCGTTCAAATTTCCTCTTTTAATAGCAAATACATCAAACCAGTAAGCAAATATTACGCACAAAACTGAAACAATTCAAAGCAGAGTTTGCCAGCCTTACGAGCGATTAAAAGCACTCATCATCTATCGCTAGAATTCACTCAATAACGTTAATTTTTATAGGCTGAATGTTACAAAAAAATAATACTCAAGTTATTCATTATAACCAGTAGTATTGACTCACTATTTTAGTACAACCTGCGCCCTGCGGCTTCAACTATCTTATCTTGGTACAATAATGTGAATTAGCCCTGTAATTTTGATCAAAACTTGACTATCATCACTCTTTAGCTTTTAAAACTTATCTTGAGTTACTTAGTTCACCAGAATGGAATTATAAATGTCAGACTTACGCCAACAAGCCCTCGATTATCATGCTTTTCCTAAACCAGGGAAAATAAGTATTGAATTGACTACCTCAGCTGAAACGGCTGATGATTTATCACTAGCATATAGTCCAGGTGTTGCAGAGCCAGTTAGAGAAATAGCGGCTGACCCAGAGAACGTCTATAAATATACCGCTAAAGGTAACTTAGTCGCAGTGATCACAAATGGTACGGCTATCTTAGGGTTAGGTAATTTAGGGCCATTAGCTTCTAAGCCTGTAATGGAAGGCAAAGCTTTATTGTTTAAACGTTTTGCTAACATTGATGCCATCGATATTGAAGTAAAGCATCGTACGACAGAAGAGTTTATTAACACGGTTGCTAATATTGCAGACACTTTTGGCGGTATTAACCTTGAAGATATCAAAGCACCAGAATGTTTTGTCATCGAAAAAGAATTAAAGGAACGTTGTAGCATTCCTGTGTTTCATGATGATCAACATGGTACTGCAATTGTAACTGCTGCTGCCATGATCAATGCTTTAGATATTCAAGGCAAAAAAATAGAAGAAGTGAAAATAGTATGTATGGGCGCAGGCGCGGCAGCGATTTCATGTATGGAGCTATTAATCAAATGTGGCGCTTTACGTGAAAAAATCTACATGCTAGATCGTAAAGGTGTAATTCACACACGCCGCGATGATATTAATGAATATAAGCAACGATTTGCTAACAATACAGATCAACGTACTTTGCAAGATGTAATTTGTGGTGCTGATGTATTTGTTGGTGTTTCTGGGCCTAACGTTTTATCTGCTGACGATGTAAAATTAATGGCGCCAAACCCTGTTATTTTTGCTTGTTCAAATCCAGATCCTGAAATAAAACCTGAACTTGCACATGCTGTACGTGATGATTTAATTATGGCAACAGGTCGTAGCGATTACCCTAATCAAGTTAACAATGTTCTTTGTTTTCCATTTATATTTCGTGGTGCTTTAGATGTACGTGCAACGGATATTAATGACCAAATGAAAGTGGCAGCAGTAAATGCGATTCGTGCAATTGCTAAAGAAGTTGTACCGGCATCTGTGCTCAAAGCCAGCGGTAATGAATCACTGAGTTTTGGTAAAGATTATATTATTCCAAAACCAATGGATCCTCGTTTATTAAAAAGTGTTGCAGGGGCTGTTGCTCGTGCTGCAGTTGAAACTGGTGTTGCTCAAATTGAGCTTCCAGAAGACTATATGTTGTAAGCATAACGTTACAAGTTGATGTCGCTATTTTTGTTTTGTTGTTTTTTTATAGCCAATAGAACAAAATAGCTGCATATTTACGCTAATATTTAGTTCAAGCTTCACATTATGCAACTTATTAGCAAATGATTTATGTTGATTAGAGTTCAATAGTGGAATCAAATGCTAATAAGTTGTAAATTATCACATTTATTTTTCCATCACTTTCTTGTAAGGGTAATTATATGACAGGAAAACCTTCATCTCCTCAGTTTGAAGTGAATAATATCGCAGATCCGCTATTTATTCATGCTGAGCAAATCGCAAAAGACTTTTCTTTATTTCCAGATAATTCATTACCATCAAATACAGATGGTGTAGAAGGTCTTATTGAAAAATCACGCATTAAGTCGAATCTAGCCACTATTAAAAAGTTAGATGTTGATGCTTATATTGCACGTACGGTCACACCGGCTGAAAGTAAAAAACGTCCTGGTTCAAAAAGCATTATTGAAGGGTTTAACGGGAAAATCGTAACCCAGCAATTAAATGGTGCCTTTTATTCAGCTGAAATAGAATTAGACTTTGGTGGTTACAGCCGTCGTATTGGTTTAATTGCACAAGAGCGCAGTTCAAACAATGGTGCTTGGATGCCTGAGCATCATTTAGCAGCAAGTAAAGCGATTCGTAAATTTGCGGACATGTCATTACCGATTGTGTACTTAATTGATACTCCTGGGGCAGATGCAGGCGAAGCCGCTAATAGTCAAAACCAGGCGCATAGTATTTCACAAATGATCACTGAAAGTGCCAATGTTGATGTCCCTACGATTGGGGTTGTCGTTGGTGTTGGTTATTCTGGTGGGGCAATCCCATTAGCAACGGCTAATATTTTGTTATCTGTACGTGATGGTATTTTTAATACTATTCAACCGAAAGGTTTACAAAGTATTGCACGTAAATACAACTTATCTTGGCAAGAGTGTGCACAATCTGTAGGTGTATCACCTGAAGAACTATATGAGATGGGTTGCATCGACGGTATCGTTGATTACTCTCCTGTTGACCAAGATGAGCGTCAACATAATCTTCAAAAAGCGATTGTTTCTGGTATTTTGTCGATTGAATCGAAATCAGTTCAATTTGTTCGTAAATATCCAGATATTTTAGAACATTACAACCGCAGCCTTGCACGCTACCTTGAGCCTTCAAAAAAACTACTTGCTATTGAAAATGCAACTGATGCTCAATTATTAGCAAAGAACCCAACGTCACACAATAATGCATTTGGTACAACCTACCGTTATATGCGTTATTTAACATTACGTTCTCGTATTAAAGCAATACAAAAAAATGAATATGGACGTTTATCTAAACTAACGGTGCCAGAAGGTGATTTAAAAGTACGTGTTGAAGCAGATCGTAAGCAAGTATTTTTGAACTGGTTAGAGAATCCCGATAAGTTAATCTATGACGATAGACTGAATAAAAATTGGAAAACATTTTTACAAAAACGCGAAGATAAAGGCGTTGAGCGTAATGTACTGACCAAGCTTATTTTAGGTGAGCCTAAAGCAAATTACGACAATGCGCGTAGTACGTTAATGATCAACCTGACATGGTCGTTATATAATCGTTGGAAAACAAGTGCAGAAAACAACTTTCATTCTTTAATTCGACATTTAGAAAATGAAAAAAATGTACCACTAACGGAAACATGGCCTGAGCTTTCAGAGCTTAATATCATTGACGTTGTTGCGCATTCTGAAACACGTGAATGCTTTATCATTCATTGTCGACATATGCTTGTATTTAATGCGTTATACGACAATACCATGGGTAATTTGGCGTCTATTGCAAAAGAAGCAATGGCAACTAAAGAACTTTCTCGTGAATCTGTTGCTTCATTGGTGCGTAGTTCATTAAAAGCGGCATTAAGTAAAGTCAGTGATGATGATTACGAGCAGTTAAAGGTTACCTTTAATGCTTGGTTACAATACTTCACAGAACAATCAGAACGTGGTGAAATCCTCGCTAAAGTTGAAGAATGGAAGAGTATTGGCGCGCCACAAATGAACTCCAGTTTATTTGTTATTTTGACTTATTTATTTGAAAAACTATTACCTGAATATTATAATAGTCGTGATAATGAAAGCTCTTACAATGGTGCGATTAATCCTTTCAGAATTGGACGTCGTAAAGATTTCTGGAATCGCTTAACAATGGGTTACCAAGACCTATTGATTCAAGCAGTATTACGTTCAGAGAAAAGTAAAAAGAATAACTCTCATCAAGCGATCATTGAAAAATTCTTTACAAACTTTAAAGAGTCTAAAGCTGACTTAATGACGGCTAATCTATTAGAGTTTCCTGGGTTCCGTTTATCTGTTGAAGATGCATTGGATAAAAATATTAAACCATGTGGTTTAATTACGGGTACGGGTGAATTTAAATTAGAGAATGGTGAAGTACAACGTGTTGGAGTAGCGGTTTCTAACCTATCTTTCCAAGCGGGTGCTTTTGATATGGCAAGTGCAGAAAAATTCTGTGCGTTATTAGTTAAATGTGCAAAACAACATTTACCTGTTGTTGCTTTCATTAGTTCGGGCGGTATGCAAACTAAAGAGGGGGCAGCGGCGCTATTCTCAATGTCAGTTGTTAATGACCGTATTACACGTTTCATTCGTGATAATGACTTACCTGTTGTTATGTTTGGCTATGGCGATTGTACCGGTGGTGCACAAGCGAGTTTTGTAACGCACCCAATGGCGCAAACATATTACCTATCGGGTACTAATATGCCATTTGCTGGTCAAATGGTTGTGCCTGCATATTTACCATCTACATCAACGCTATCTAACTACTTATCACGTGTCCCTGGTGCAATGGATGGTTTAGTTATCAATCCCTTCTCAGATGACTTAAACGATAAGTTACGAGATATTGATGAAAATATGCCAATGCCTTTAGTGACGATTGAAGAAACAATTCAACGAGCGCTATCTGGTTTTATACCTGTTTGTGATATTGAAGAAGATAGCTTCTCTAAATCTGACCCTCGTCAATTAATGCATCCAGTTAAAAAAGTGTTAATTCACGCTCGAGGTTGTACAGCGGTTAAGTTAATTCGTATCGCTAAAGAGAATAATATCAATGTTGTTCTGGTTGCCTCTGACCCTGATATGACGTCAGTACCTGCAGATATGCTAGGTGAAGGCGATAAATTGGTTTGTTTAGGTGGTAATACATCTGATGAAAGTTACTTAAATGCAAGTTCAGTATTAAAAGTTGCAGAATATGAGCAAGTAGATGCATTGCATCCAGGTATTGGTTTCTTATCTGAAAGTCCTCAATTCGCTGATTTATGTATTAGTCACAACATTAATTTTGTTGGGCCAAGCATGAATAGTATGTTGACTATGGGTAATAAATCAAATGCAATTAAAACAGCACAAGACAATGGTGTACCTGTTGTACCTGGCTCTCATGGTATTTTAAGTGGCGCTGAGCAAGCTTTAGATATTGCTAATAATATGGGTTATCCTGTATTACTTAAAGCGGTTAATGGTGGTGGTGGTAAAGGTATCTTAGTGATTGAAAAAGCTGAAGATATGTTTGCAGGCTTTAGCCAAGTTTCTGCTGAAGCACGTAGTGCATTTGGTAATGGTGATCTGTACTTAGAGAAATACATTACTTCTTTACGTCATATTGAAGTGCAATTATTACGTGATAAATTTGGTAATACTAAAGTATTAGGGATTCGTGATTGTTCTGTTCAACGTAATAACCAAAAAGTAGTTGAAGAGTCTGCGTCAACTATGTTGCCTGAAAAGTTAGAAAAAGAAGCATTAAAACATACTGCTGCTCTAGCTGATGCCGTAGATTACATGGGGGCAGGTACGGTTGAGTTTATTTATGACTTAGACGCAGACGATATCTACTTCATGGAAATGAATACACGTTTACAAGTTGAACATCCTGTCACTGAAGCAACGTCATGTATTGATATTGTAAAAGCGCAATATGATATCGCATCGGGTGCAGATATTTCTGACTTGAAACCGCAGAAGAAAGGTTATGCGATTGAAGTGCGTGTTACGGCTGAAAAAGCAGGTTTAGATGCTGACGGTATCATGCAGTTATTACCATTCCCTGGTAAAGTTGTGGAATGTATTATACCTGAACAAGATGATGTTGAAGTAATGTCAATGATTGCAACAGGTAAAGAAGTTTCACCATATTACGATAGTTTAGTGGCACAATTTATCTGTCATGGTAAAGATCGTAATGATACTGTTAAAAAGTTACTTAAATTTTTGGATAAAGTGAGCATTAAAGGGATTGCTACTAATATCCCATTATTGAAACGTATCTTAAAAGATGAAACTTTCTTAAATGGTAAATACGATACAACTTATTTACCTAAGTTCATGGCAAGACTTGATCAACAAGTTATGATTGACGAAATGGAGGCTTCGGCTGCTTCTGGTATTGAAGGTGTTACTGAATCAATTCAAGTTGATGGTAGTAATGAGCTGAAAGTAATTGCACAAAGTGCAGGTATTTTCTACCGAGCTTCTTCTCCAGCGGAACCTGATTTTGTAATAGAAGGTGACATTGTTAATGTTGAACAAACATTAGGTCTAATGGAAGCAATGAAGATGTTCTCGCCAATAACGCTAGCAAGCTTTAACCGTAAAGATGCAGTGCTTTATGATGCAAAAACGAAATTCCGTGTAGAACGAGTTATTAATGCAAATGGACAGCAAGTATCAAGTGGTGACTTGCTATACATAATAACTCCTTTATAAGGTTATTATGTTACAAAAAAACCAGTCGATTGACTGGTTTTTTTTGTTTTAAATAAAGTATATTCGTACAGCAATTAAAGTATATTAATACACTAAATAAGTATTTATTTTTAAATGGAAATTATGTTGACATCCTTCAAACTTGCCCTTCAAAAAGCCATATTTAGCTGTGCTTTCTTTCTTTCTTGTGCTTATGCTACAAGCGTCTTTTCTGATGAAGTTTTGGTATTACATTCTGGATATCAAGGTAATGAGCAAACACGTGAAATTCAAAAAGGGATTGAATATAAGTTTAAAAATAGCAATATTTCTTTATACGTTTCGTATTTAGATAATAACCAAATAATGGGGGAGCAAGACTTGATGCGGCATGTCGAATTTTTGTCTAGAAAATTTGCTGCTAAAAACTTTGAAGCCGTTATTGTCAGCGGTGAAAATGCCCTACAGTTAGTCCAGAAGTATGGGGAACGGTTATTTATTAATACACCTATTGTGTTCACTGGAGTCAAGAGTAACGATAACTCACTGAATACTTTTACACATCAAATTTCTGGAGTTGTTGAGTCTGAAAATATTTTTGAAACTATCCGTCTCTCTACTGAACTATTTCCTGACACATCTCAAGTTTACTTGATCACTGGCACTTCTCTTTCTAGTAAACTAACAGATACAAATATTCAAAAAATCTCTCAACAGCTAAAACCAACGCTGAAAGTGATCAGCAATGAAACTGAAGTTTCTTTAAGAAAAATTATTAGCCAAGCGCCAACTAACACAGTGTTAGTATTTTATGACTTTTCTCGTGATAAAAATGGCTTGTTTATCAATCGTACTGAAGTACTGAAGTCACTTACGTCGGTTGCTAAAATGCCTTTATTTGTAGTCCATCAGCATGATTTGATAGAAGGTGTTATAGGCGGCATCGTAACTAGTGGGTTTGCACAGGGAGAAGCTGCTGCAGATAAAGTATTGCAGATCACTCTCGGTACAGCGGTAGAAGACTTACCTGTTGAAATAAACTTAAGTAATAAATACCTTGTGCAGTACCCTGAATTATTAAGATGGGGACTTAAAGAAAGTGATTTACCTATTGGTTACCGAGTCATTAAAAAACCAGAGCAAAAATATAAAACAACCTCCAATTTGTTAACATTACCATTGGTTATCATTAGTTTTGTTTCTCTATTACTCTGGATATGGCGAAAATATTCCAATGCAAAGCATGCGCTGTCTTTGCTTGAGACAAAGCATCAACGAGTTAAAAATATGTTCAATATTTCCTATGATTTTATTTTCATGTTGGACCTTGTTGGTGAAATTAAAATGGTCAACCAGACTGCTTTAGATTTTATTGAAATGTCAGAAAGAGAGATAAATGGGCTGGTATTATGGGAAACACCTTGGTGGCAGCATGATACTGCAAGTCAGAAAAAAATAAAATCAGCAATGGGCCAAGCTCGAGTGGGTAAAACGGCTAGGTTTGAATGTCACTTAATTGATAAAAAACAGAACAAACATGCGTTTGATGTTTTCATTCAGCCAATTAAAAATCATGCATTAGAAGGGTGGGACCGTAATGAAACAACCTCTATTATTGTTGAAGCAAGAGATATTAGTGATATTAAAGCAGTGGAAGAAGAAGTTGAGAAGGCGAATATACGTTCTAATTTGTTATTAGATGAAAGCCCCTCAATGTTATTAATGTTAAATGTACAGGGGTTGATTCTATCCTGTAATAAGTTTGGATGTAATTTATTAGGTTATCATGATGGGGAACTAATAGGTCGTAATCTAGTGACTCTATACTCGGAGCTAGTGGATATTTCCGAGTTAAAGGAATACCTTGCAGATTGTGCTGAGCAAGAAGATATGTTGTTAAGCAGAGAAGTCTCATATTCAACAAAAAATGGTCGTAAAGTTTGGATAAACGAACGAGTACGAAAAATTGATGGGCATGATCAATATTTTTTAGTGTGTGAAAATATCACCGAGCGTTACGAGTTATCTAAAGAGTTAAATTACCGTGCATCACATGATTATTTAACCGGGCTTAAAAATCGATTGTTTTTTGAAAGCCAATTAGATAAAAATTTAAAAGAAATACAAAATCACCATACTCCATGTTGTTTGATGTATTTGGATATGGATAAATTTAAAATAATTAATGACACTTGTGGGCACCATGCTGGAGATGAAGTCTTACGACAAATAGCTACCATTCTTAAGGAGAGTGCACCTACAAGTTCAATGGTTGCTCGATTAGGTGGAGATGAGTTCGCCATTATTTTCCCAAAAACAGAACTTGAAGTTGCCAAGAAAGTCGCTGAAAATATCATTTCAGCGATAGGTAAACACTACTTTTTATGGGAAGAACATCATTTTACATTAGGTATTAGCATTGGTTTAGCAGAGTTTACTGTCTTTGGACGAGGTGGTGTACATGCATTAAGTTGTGTTGATAGTGCTTGTTATACCGCAAAACAATCAGGGCGAAATCGAATTCATATTTATGAAGAAGATAAGCAGGAAGAGTTGCGCCGAGAAGAAGTTGTATGGGTAACAAAAGTGCAAGATGCTTTACGTGATGAATCTCGATTTTGTTTATATGCGCAATTGATCAAACCTGTCGATGGCGGGGAAGATTATTTACATTATGAAATTCTAACAAGAATGATTGATGAAAATGGTGAATTAGCACAACCAGGTAAATTTATACCGATCGCTGAAAATTACAACTTAGCAGATAAAATCGATATGATTATTATTTCTAAGACATTAAATTGGTTAAAAAATCATCCTGACCATGTTCAAAAATTAAATATGTGTTCAATCAATCTCTCTGGGCAATCTTTAGGAGACCCTAAGTTCATTGAAGATCTTGTTGCGCTATTAACTAAGTCCTCTTTGCCTTTAGAGAAGCTGTGCTTTGAAATTACAGAAACAGTCGCGATAGGCAATTTTAGCAATGCAGCTAAACTGATTAACTCTCTCAAGGAATTAGGTTGCCAGTTAGCATTGGATGACTTTGGAACAGGTTTATCTTCATTTGGTTATTTGAAACGCTTGAATGTTGATTATTTAAAGATAGATGGTGTGTTTGTTAAGGATATGGCAAATGATGACCAAGACTTTGGTATTGTTAAAACAATCCATGAATTAAGCCATTTATTTGGTAAAAAAACCATTGCTGAATATGTAGAGAATGAAGATATTATCGAAAAGTTAAAAGAGATCGGAGTCGATTACGCTCAGGGATACCATATAGGTAAACCTATGCCAATTGATATGATGGCGTTATTATCTGAATCATTATATGAGGAGGATTATTAATGGATATAGCATTAATTTGTAATGAAAATATTCTTGCACCTAAAGCAAAAAAATTACGTGAAAAATGGGGGTTTACTAGTCTACGAAGTGAGTTATTTCAACTACGTTTATTACCTGAGTATTTAGCACTTGAACAATTAGATGATAAACAACAAGGTTTGGTATTTGTCGATTTTGCTTCTGGTGCGGTGGCCCATCGAAGAAAGTTTGGAGGAGGAAAAGGCCAATCGATCGCAAAAGCAATCGGAATGAAAGCTGGTATTACCTTACATGTTATTGACGCAACGGCAGGGCTTGGCCGAGATGCCTTTGTATTAGCTTCTTTAGGTTGTAATGTTGATATGGTTGAACGATCGCCAGTTGCTGCTGCTTTATTAGAAGATGGTTTAGAGCGTGCGTATTTAGATACTGAAATTGGTGATTGGATGCAACAACGCATGCGACTAACGCATGCCAGCGGTTATGATTACTTACAACAACATAAAGCGGATGTTGTTTATTTAGATCCTATGTTTCCACATAAAAAAAAATCAGCATTAGTGAAAAAAGAGATGCGTGTTTTCCAAGGTGTGGTCGGTGCGGATTTAGATGCCGATGATTTATTAGACGTCGCATTAGCTGCTGCTAAATATAGAGTTGTAGTAAAGCGTCCTGACTATGCTCCATTTTTAAATGATAAAAAGCCTAGCATGAGCATCAAGACAAAAAAAAATAGGTTCGACGTCTATGTAAAACAAGCGATCAGTAACAAAGAATAAAATTAAATGAAAGTAACAAAACAAATAACAAAGAATAAAGTTTGGCTGTATAATATAACTACTGCTTACGTTTTCTAAAGAAAATAACGATATTGATAACATTATAACTATCGTAAATTAAGCCAAGCTGAAATATTAAAGTTAAAAGAGTAAATTAAGATAAACGTTTATACTTAAAATTACTTGCGGAATCAGGTATTCTGCATTTAGATTAGCTTACAAATTTCCAATTAACTTACTAAAATAGTGGATATACCGATGATTGTATTAGGACACCAAAACCCAGATTGTGATAGCTTATGTAGTGCTATCGGCCTTGCTAGTTTATTTAATAAAATGGGCAAATCAGCAACTCCTGCATTACAAGGTGAACCAAATCCTGAGGCGTTATTTTTATTAGAGCAATCAGGTTTACCTCAACCTGAAATTCGTACAGAAGTTGCCGGCGAAGAGATCTTCATTGTTGATTACTCTGATTGGGGCCAAGGTACTGCTGATATGAAAAAAGCAACTATCTTAGGTATTGTTGATCATCATAAATTAGGTGATATCACAACATCGACTCCTTTAGAGTGTTGGATTTGGCCTGTAGGTTGTAGTGCAACGATTGTTTACAACATGTATAAATTCAATAACCAAGTACCTGATGCGCCAGTCGCTAAAATGATGATGGGTGCAATTATATCTGATACGGTTAATTTCCAAGGTCCTACTTGTACAGATATGGATGTTGTTGCAGCTAAAGAACTAGCTGAAATTGCTGGCGTGGATGATATCGAGTCTTTTGCAGCAGCACAGTTTGAAGCTAAGTCAGATATTAAAGCTGAATCTGCAGTTGACCTTATTCTTCGTGACCAAAAAGTATTTGAAATGGCGGGTGAGAAGTTAGCCATTGGTCAATTAGAGTTAACATCATTAGAAACTGCGTTCTCTAAAAAAGATGATATGTTAGCAGAAATGGTTAAATTGCAAGCAGAGAAAGACTACCATTCAACAATTGTTTTATTAACAGATATCAACAAGCTAGATACAACAGCACTGATTATTTCAAAAGATGCTAATAAAATAGCAAAAGCATTAAACAGCACTGTTACTGATCATATGTTTGAACTACCAGGTGTAGTAAGCCGTAAAAAACAAATTATTCCATTCTTACAAGTTGCATTTGAAGCTTAAGCAAATAGCTTAATTTTTTTAAAAAAAGAATGTTAAAAGGCGGGTCTCTTTGTGAGTCTCGCCTTTTTTATTGGCGCGCTTTAAAGATTAAGGTATAACTTAGCTTTATTTCTATTTCTATTCAGTATTGAGGTTTCATGCATATTCATATACTTGGCATTTGTGGCACATTCATGGGCGGTGTTGCAATTCTTGCTAAATCATTAGGTTACAAAGTCACTGGTTCAGATAAAAATGTTTATCCACCAATGAGTACACAACTCGAAGAACAGGGGATTGAACTTATCCAAGGGTTTGATCCAAGCCAATTAGACAGCAAACCGGATCTTGTGGTGATCGGTAATGCAATGAGCCGAGGTAACCCTTGTGTCGAAGCAGTATTAGATAAACAAATTCCGTATATCTCTGGGCCACAGTGGTTGTTAGAGCATGTATTAAAAGACCGTTGGGTATTAGCAGTTGCAGGGACGCATGGAAAAACGTCTACGTCGAGTATGCTCGCTTGGATTTTAGAATATGCCAAAATGCAACCGGGCTTTTTAATAGGTGGTGTACCTGAGAACTTTGGTTTATCTGCTCGTTTAGGTGAAACGCCTTTTTTTGTGATTGAAGCTGATGAATATGATAGTGCCTTTTTCGACAAACGTTCTAAATTTGTACATTATCATCCAAGAACCTTAGTACTTAATAACTTGGAGTTTGATCATGCAGATATCTTTGAAGATTTAAATGCTATAAAAAAACAATTTCATCATTTAATGAGAACGGTACCTAGTACTGGCCGTGTTTTCATTCCCAATAAGGATGAAGCATTAATGTCTGTAAAGCATATGGGATGTTGGAGTGAGGTCGAATACCTTGGTGAAAATTGGTCTGCAGAAAAAGTAAAAGAAGATGGTACTTTGTTTGACGTCTCACTTAATGGGCAAAAACAAGGTCAAGTTAATTGGAATTTGATGGGCGATCATAATGTTGATAATGCCTTGGCTGCGATTGCAGCTGCTCGTCATGTTGGAGTGACTCCTGAGATCTCAATTTTAGCGTTGGCAGAATTTAAAAGTATTAAACGTCGTATGGAAGTTAAAGGGAAAGTTAAGAACATCACCGTCTATGATGATTTTGCTCATCACCCTACAGCAGTAAAAACCACATTGGCTGGTTTACGTGCAAAAGTGGGCAATGAAAAAATCATTGCCGTGCTGGAGCCTCGTTCAAATACCATGAAATTAGGTATTCATAAAGAAGCATTAGTTAACTCATTAGCAGTAGCGGATAGTGTCTATTGTTTTGAAGATAAAAACATTCAATGGTCTATTAAAGAGTTATTTGCTGAACAAGGTAAAGACGTCAATGTTGAAACTGATATAGATAACCTAGTTAAGCAATTAGTTAAACAGGCAAAACCAGGTGATCATATATTGATTATGAGTAATGGTGGCTTTGGTAATATTCACCAAAAATTATTAGATAAATTATAGGATGACCATGCAAATGACTATGCAATATAACGATACCGTTACCTTAGGTGTGACTGGCGCATCAGGTAGTGGATATTTCTTGCGTTTATTACAATCGATGGTTGATGCAAATGTAAAAGTTTATCTAATATTATCCGAAGCAGCACAAATAGTATTAAAAACTGAGGTCAATGAAGATTGGCCTACTGACATTGAATCGCTTAATGAATTTTTAGTTGAGCGCTTTAATGCTAAAAAAGATCAAATTACAGCATTAACATCAAAAGACTGGTTTTCACCAGTCGCATCAGGGTCGTCTGCACCTAAAAAAATGGTGGTCTGTCCTTGTAGTTGTGGAACATTAGCGTCTATTGCACAAGGTTTATCAAATAATTTAATAGAACGTGCCGCTGATGTTGTCTTTAAAGAAAGAGGCCAGTTAATTGTAATGCCAAGAGAAACACCATTTTCTACATTACATTTAAGAAATATGCTGACATTATCTGAGTTAGGCGCAACGGTTATGCCGTTAGCGCCAGGCTTTTATCATCAACCGACTACGATCGAAGAGCTTCATGACTTTATGGTTGCAAGAGTGATGGACCATTTACAGATCAAACATCAGGCCAGTAAAAGATGGTGTGAGTGATTTTTGAGCACAAAAGGGTGCTTTTTGTTTGCTTTTTGAACGATAAATAAAAACATTCAAAAATAGTGATTTAATTACCACAAAAGACTTGCCAA
>TARA_R110001583_G_scaffold194860_1_pt1 | contig 25095 bp, 19 predicted proteins | sample TARA_R110001583 | Tara Oceans TARA_R110001583 (sample SAMEA4398432) | marine metagenome | biome: Polar Biome; feature: [MES] marine water layer (ENVO:01000295) within the mesopelagic zone...; material: water (ENVO:00002006), including particulate matter (ENVO:01000060) such... | reverse complement strand
TTCAAGTGGACGGGTTTGCCAGCTTCGCTGGGCAAACATAAAAAACCGAGTCAGTGCTCGGTTTTTTTAGTAAATAGCTGGCTTGAAATTAAAAAACAGCCGCATTAACCTCTTGATACTCTATGGGAGAAGACGTCTTATCACCTTCATAAGTAACCCATTCCCATGAATCTTTTTGTTTGAATACTTCTCTTAACAACATGTTGTTCAAACCATGGCCAGATTTAAAGGCATTTAACTCACCTAGTATACTGGCACTACCCATATATAAGTCGCCAATGGCATCAAGTATTTTATGTTTAACAAATTCATCATCGTAGCGTAATTCATTTTTATTCAGCATACGATATTCGTCAAGAACAATCGCATTTTCTAAACTACCGCCTAATGCAAGATTATGAGAACGGAGGAAATCAATATCTTTCATAAAACCAAAAGTACGCGCTCGGCTGATCTCTTTGATAAAAGAACAACTAGAGAAATCCATACTCATCGTTTGGCAGGTGTTTGCAATAACAGGATGATTAAATTCAATAGCAAAATTAACTCTAAAGCCTTCATAAGGAAGTAGCTCAGCCCATTTATCACCTTCTTCAACACGAATTGCTTTTTTTATACGAATAAAGCGTTTGGCTACATTTTGCGTTTCTATACCAACAGACTGAACCAAGTAAACAAACGGTAAAGCGCTACCGTCCATAATGGGTATTTCAGGGGCGTCGATATCAATAATTAAATTATCGATGCCTAAACCGGCTAATGCTGATAATAAATGTTCAACGGTAGAGATTTTTACGCCTTCGTCGTTAACTAAACAAGTACACAAGGTTGTTTCACCCACAGCTTCAGGCGTTGCTTTGATATCAACTACAGGGTCAAGATCAACGCGACGAAATACAATACCGGTGTTTGCTGGTGCAGGACGGAGAGTAACCTGTACCTTTTCACCTTTATGTAACCCAACACCTACGGTTGAAACGCTTGTTTTTAGTGTACGTTGCTTAATCATATTAGCCTCGTTTTTACCTATGTTACTTATATATATGCTCTTTTCCTTTGCTCATCATGTCTAAAAACTGCATTTAAAGAGACTATAATGACCAAAGCAAATTACCTAATTTGATAGGTATGCCTTTTTTTGCTGACGTAATATAACAAAAGTAGCTAATAAAATCAAAAGTACTACTTATTACGGTTATTATTTTGCACTTAATAACCTATCACTGACCAGTATCAATTTGTAATCTTAGTCGAATAATTTGTAACTATTCATCAGTTACTAGTCAGCTTGCTTTCTCAAAAATGCAGGGATGTCTAAATAATTATCTAAATCTGCATGGGCAACTTTTTGAACATTACTGTCTGTCATTGCAATGGGCTCTGCAGACGCATCGACTTGTGGTGCTGCTGGCGTATAGTCACCACCGACCACTCTTGGTTCAGCCATAGGGGCAGGGTTAACCAATGTAATGTCTGGTTTGATTTCTGCTCCGATACCTGTAGCAACAACCGTTACGCGAAGCTCTTCTGTCATTTCAGGGTCAATAACTGCACCAACAACTACCGTAGCGTTTTCGCTGGCAAACGCTTTTACCGCATTACCAACCGTTTCAAACTCATCAATACTAATATCCATACCTGCAGTAATATTAACTAAAATACCGCGAGCTCCGGCTAAGTCAACATCTTCAAGTAAAGGGCTAGAGATTGCTGCTTCTGCTGCTTCTTCTGCACGATCTGGACCTGAAGCAATACCCGATCCCATCATCGCAGTACCCATTTCTGACATTACCGTACGTACATCAGCAAAATCGACGTTAATTAAGCCAGGTCGAGTAATTAACTCTGCAATACCTTGTACTGCACCTAGTAAAACATTGTTAGCGGCTTTAAAAGCATCTAATAAACTTGTTCCTGGGCCGAGCACTTTTAACAGTTTTTCGTTAGGAATAGTAATTAATGAATCGACACTATTGGCTAAAGCCTCAATGCCTTGGTCAGCGTAACTCATACGCTTTTTGCCTTCAAATGGGAAAGGTTTAGTCACAACAGCAACGGTTAATATACCCATCTCTTTCGCTATTTCAGCAACAACAGGCGCAGCACCGGTACCTGTACCACCGCCCATACCTGCCGCAATGAAGATCATATCGGCACCATTAAGCGTTTGCATAATAGTTTCGCGATCTTCTTCTGCAGCTTGTCGGCCAATATTAGGATTAGCGCCAGCACCTAAGCCTTTAGTTACATCAGCACCTAGTTGTAAAGTCACATTGGCAGATGAGTTACGTAGTGCCTGTGAATCAGTATTTGCTGTAATAAACTCAACACCTTCAATGGTTTGGCTTACCATGTGTTCTACAGCGTTACCGCCACCACCACCAACACCGATGACCTTTATAACAGCTTCTTCGTTATGGTCTTCCATTAGTTCAAACATTTTCGTTCTCCGTTTTTCATTAAATTTGTCAAAATAAATTCTGACCTATAAAAATTTGTTACTTAAGCTTATTTTTCAAACAAGCTAAAATTCGCCTTTAAACCAGGCATGTAATCTTGCCCATAAGCCAGTTACACCTGTCGATTTTTTATGCTCTTTAGTGCCTGACTTATGTGCTTGCATACCGTAATGCAATAAGCCGACAACCGTGGCATAACGTGGATCATCTACATATTCTTTTAGACCTTGTACGGGTAACGGCGAGGCTATACGTACTGGCATTTGAAAGACTTCTTCGGCAAACTCAACCACACCTTCCATTTTGGCTGTGCCGCCCGTTAACACATAACCGGCCGCTATTTGATCTTCTAAACCGGCTTCGCGAACGGCTTCTTGAATTAATTCAAATAATTCCTGATATCTTGGTTCAACCACTTCAGATAACGTATGGCGTGACATAGACCGAGCAGGACGACCACCAACACTGGGAACTTCAATGCTATCTTCCATACTAACTAAATGCCGTAAGGCGCATGCATATTGCACTTTAATATCTTCAGCATGACTTAGTGGTGTACGAAATATTTTAGCTATATCACTCGTTACTTGGTTTCCTGCAACCGGGATAACCGCGGTATGACGAAGTGCTCCGCCAATGAATATCGAAATATCCATCGTACCGGCGCCCATATCAATCACACAAATACCCAGCTCTTTTTCATCATCAGTTAAAATCGAGTAGCTTGACGCTAAAGCTGAAAAAATCAGTTGATCGGCATTTAAATTACAACGTTCAACACATTTTACTAAATTTTTAGCCATGTCATTGGCACACGTCACAATGTGTACTTTAGCTTCCATACGAACGCCCGACATACCTATAGGGCTTTTAATGCCATCTTGACAGTCGATGCTAAATTCTTGTGGCAACACATGTAACATACGACGTTCAGCTGAAATGGGTACGCTGCGAGCAGTATGAATAACATTATCAACGTCTTCTTGGGTCACTTCTTTGTCGTTAATTGGCACCATGCCATTTTCATTTTGACAACTAATATGCTTACCTGAAATACCTAAATAAATTGAGCTAATTTGACAGTCAGCCATCAATTCAGCTTCGTTAATGGCTCGCTGAACAGATTGAATAACTAAGTTCAAATCATTCACGCCACCTTTGTCCATGCCACGTGCAGGTTGATTACCAACACCCACAAGACTTAATTGGTTATCCGGCGTAATTTCGCCAACCGCGACGGAAATTTTTGATGTGCCGATATCTAATCCCACGACTAAATTTCTTTCTGTAATTTTAGACATTAAAGGTGAACTCTTTTGTTAGTCGCATAAATATGTGGCTGGTTTTGTGTTGGGTTTCTAACTTCATGCTTAAGGGCAAGTTGGCCAGTGACTTCCAGCCAACGGCCAATCCTGTATCATACCGCAAATCAATATAATCCACCGCTTGTTTTAACTGTTTTTTATCATTATTTTGCTTTTTTAATTGATCTTCTAAGTGAGTTTTGATTAAAGGGTATATATCCATAAACCGTTGCACACGCTTTACCCGTTCTTCGCGGCCTAAATTCAACATAACACCATCATCTAGGGTCAGTTGCCATGAAAAACGCTCGCTGAGAACGAGTTCATCAATCGCTAAATTTCTATACTCAAGTAGGTCGTTTAAATTAGTGAAATTTTCTAACGCTAATAGCTCAGTCCCTTCTGGACCAAAAAATTGTGGTAAAGCGTGTGTTAATTTTCTATTGTCCGCTTGAAACGCCTTGCCAAACTGATTCAATATAAAATCACCATTCCATAAAGCCACAGGCGTTTGATCGACAACATAAATTTTAACTTCATTAGGCCATTGTTTTCTTACCGCAACAGAATATACCCAAGGTAGGGCAGATACTTGACTTTGGATTTCATTGACGTCAACTTGAAAGAAATTACCTAAATTAACATTGTTCATCGCAGCCAATACCTCTTCACGCTTGGTATAAGGCATTTCACCGCTGATCACGACTGAATTAACCGGTAAATTCTCTTGATCCATCAATCTATTTGTTAACCACCAAGCAATACTGATCAAACTCATAAGCACACACAAGAAAAACACCAAGCCAAGGCCAAATGATAATGCTTGTTGATTCACTGAGATTAATTGCTTATTTTTCATATTTCATTATCTAATTCATTGTCTTTTTATCGGAATAAATACTAAATAAAATTAACTAATACTAAGTAAAACAATACGTTCTACTAGTTCGCTAAAGGATAAACCCTGTACTTTTGCCGCTTTTGGCACTAATGAAGTTTCTGTCATTCCAGGTACGGTATTAACTTCTAATAATTGCCAATGCCCTTGGCTATCTTGCATTAAATCTACCCGTCCCCAACCGCTGGCGCCTGTCGCTCTAAATGCCTGTAGTGAAAGCGCTTTAATATGCGCCTCTTCTTTTTCACTTAACCCACAAGGACAATGGTATTCAGTGCTCGTTGACTGATATTTAGCTTCATAATCATAAAACTCTCGTGGCGTTTCCATATGTATCGCTGGTAGTGCTTCATCACCTAGAATTGCCACGGTATATTCAGGACCATCAATCCATGCTTCAACTAAGACATCACCATCAAAAACAAAAGCTTCCACTAAAGCGTCATGCAACTTTACGGGAGAATCAGCCATTGCCATGCCGATACTCGATCCTTCATGGGCGGGTTTAACCATGACTTTACCGCCCAGTGCATTAAGTTGTTGCTCAATGTCTAACTGATTAAAATTTGCTTTAGTCACCACAGTAAAATTTGCTGTGGGTATACCACAAGCTTTAAATATTTGCTTGCTACGCACCTTATCCATAGATAAAGCCGATCCTAAAACATTAGAGCCGGTATAACTGATACCTAATGATTCTAATGCACCTTGCAAGCAACCATCTTCACCACCACGCCCGTGTAAAGCGATAAATACGTGCTTTATGTTTTGACTAACCAAAGTTGTCAATGGCACATCTTTAGTGTCTATCAATTGTACGGTAAAACCAGCTTGCTCTAGCCCTTGTGCAATCGCCTTGCCTGAGTTTAGTGAGACATCACGTTCAGCCGAGTTGCCCCCATAAAGTACCGCGAGTGTTACTTGCTTTAATTCAGCCAGTTTTTTTGCTTTTTGAGAAATCGACATTTCTTTAGTTTCAGTTATCGTCATTTTTTCACCTGCTGTATTTGCAATAACGAGTTTGAGCATAGGTCTCGTGCGACAACACCAATATTACCCGCACCTTGAGTAATAACCATATCGTTATCTTGCAACTGTGCAGCAAGTAACGCTGGCAACATATCAACATCACTGACATAAATAGGTTCAATTTGACCTCTATTTCGAATTGAACGAGTTAAACTTTTACTATCGGCGGAAACGATTGGCGCTTCGCCCGCAGAGTAAACATCTAATAAAAACAGGCAATCGACTTCGGATAACACTTCAACAAAGTCTTCGTATAAATCACGCATACGGGAATAACGATGCGGTTGAAAAATCATCACCAATCGTTTGTCTGGCCAACCTGTTCGCATCGCTAAAATAGTAGCTTTAACTTCACTTGGATGATGACCATAATCGTCAACTAGTACCATATTACCGGCTTCAGTACTTAATTGACCCAACTGTTCAAACCGACGACCTATACCCGCAAATTCCGCTAAGGCTTGGTAAATAGCTTCGTCGTTTATCCCTTCATCTTTAGCAACAGCAACGCCCGCAAGTGCATTAAGTACATTGTGCTGTCCGGGTAAATTCACACTCATTTTAAGCGGAGGTTGACCCTCTATTTCTACAGTGAAGTAACTCACCCCCCCATCTTGCTGATAATTAACCGCACGTATGTCGGCATCGTCAGAAAAACCATAGGTGATAACCTGTCGGCTAATACGTGGTAATAATTCACGAACTACCGGGTTATCAATACATACCACAGCTAAACCGTAAAAGGGTAAATTATGTAAAAACTCGATATAAGTGTCTTTGAGCTTTTCAAAATCACCTTGATAGGTTTCCATATGATCTTCATCAATATTGGTAATAACAGAAACCATTGGCTGTAAGTGCAAAAAAGATGCATCACTTTCATCTGCTTCCGCGACCAAATATCGGCTACTACCTAACCGAGCATTAGTTCCTGCACTATTGAGTAAGCCGCCAATAACAAAGGTAGGATCTAATTGACCTTCAGCGAATATGCTGGCAATTAAACTGGTAGTAGTGGTTTTACCGTGGGTACCGGCAATTGCAATACCATGACGAAAACGCATCAATTCGGCTAACATTTCAGCACGACGAACAATAGGAATACGTTCAGCTTTTGCCGCTATTATTTCAGGATTATTCTGATCGATAGCCGTTGAAACCACAATAACACTCGCGCCAATAACATTTTCACTCGCATGACCAATAGTAATATCCGCGCCAAATTTAACCAGACGTTTTACTACTTGGTTCTCACCAATATCAGATCCAGAAATTTGATAACCTTCATTCAATAACACTTCCGCAATACCGCCCATGCCAGCACCACCGATACCAACAAAGTGGATCCGTTTAACACGGCGCATTTCAGGTACTTTAGCATTACGCGTCTTCATCGTGTTTCGGTTCATTGCACTTTGATTCATTGTGTTTTGGCTCATGTTATTACTCATGTTTCGGCTCATTTTCTCTATTTAGCTCTTATTACTGCATACTAATTTTTAGCAGCTAATTTCTGACAAAGACTGGCAACTTTATCCGTTGCATTAATATCCGCAGCAGCAAAAGCAGACTGCGCCATATTCTTTAAAATTTGAGGTTCACTAAATAATTCACCTAATAATTTAGTTAAACCATCACTCGTTAAGTCATTTTGCTTAACTAAAATTGCACCACCACGAGAAACCAAATATTGGGCATTTTTTACTTGATGATCATCAACTGCATGGGGTAACGGCACAAAAATAGCAGGTGTTGCCGCCATCGCTAATTCAGAGACAGTTAATGCTCCTGCTCGACAAATAACCACATCAGCCCATTGATATGCGCTAGCAATATCGTCAATGAATTCGGTAACGCTTATGTGATCACTGGCTAAATCTGATTGGTTATACGCCTCGATAACTTCATTTTTTTTACCTTTACCCGTTTGGTGGCATACTTTAAAAGGTAACTGTGCTTTAGCGCTGCTAGGTTTTTTTACCAATTGAGTAAAACTTATCGGCACAATTTGATTTAACACTTGTGCTCCTAAACTGCCGCCCACGACCAAAATATTGTGACTTTTTTTAGCGTCGTCTTTGCTAATGCTATGTTCTGCTTGATACGCTACCTGCTCACCAATACTTGCTCTTAAAGGGTTACCTACCACTTCGGCAGTAACATTGTCTTTAAATGCATGTGGAAATGCACAACATACTTTAGTGGCAATGCGCGCTAATAATCGATTAGTTAGCCCTGCTGCAGCATTTTGTTCATGGACGATTAAGGGTTTTCTCATTAACCACGCGGCTAAGCCACCAGGAGCACTGGCATAACCCCCCATCCCTAAAACCACATCAGGTTTTATTCTGTTAATAACACTGAATGCTTGTAGTAATGAATTCACTAATTTAAAAGGTAATTTCAACCAAGCCATTAAGTTTTTATGGCGTAGACCACTAATGTTTATAAAAGAAATATCATAACCATGCTTAGGGATAATATCCGCTTCCATACGGTCAGCCGTACCTAACCAATGAATATGCCATCCTTCACTTTTTAATTTATCTGCGACCGCAAGTCCCGGAAATATGTGTCCACCGGTTCCTCCTGCCATCACTAGCAATGTTAAGGCCTTGGTGGTTGGTGTTTTAATGCAATTAGTCATAATTCCCCCAAGGAAATATATGCCCGACCACACAAGTACCCTCTCCCGCCATCACTAGCAACGTTAACGCTTTATTATTAGGAGTGTTCTGAGTCATTTTCACCTCCCACACTTTTTTCTTTTCGCTGAGATGAAGTTGCTTGAATACTTTGCATACGTAATTCGTGATCGATACGAATTAAAATTACCACAGCAAGCGTCATGATGATCATAGAACTACCACCATAACTTATCAGTGGCATAGTTAATCCTTTAGTAGGTACTATGCCGGCACTGGCACCAACATTTACGGCTGCCTGAAAACATAGCCAAATACCGATAGCATAAGCAAAGAAGCCTTCAAAGAATTTCTCTTTAGCGAGTGCTTTTTTTCCTAACATCAATGCTTTAAATACCAACACCATACTCAATACTAAAATTAATGCTATACCGATAAAACCAAACTCTTCTGCCAACACCGCCATAACAAAATCGGTATGCGCTTCGGGTAAATATTCTAATTTTTGAATACTGTTGCCTAGACCCTGACCGAAGATTTCTCCTCGACCATAAGCCATAAGTGACTGAGTTAACTGGTAACCGCTACCAAAGGGATCTTGCCATGGATCTAAAAAGCTAGTAATTCGACGCCAACGGTAAGGTTCAAAAACAGCTAACATAGTCAATAGAAAAACACCGACGGAGGCTAAGCTAATAAATTGCCAAAGTTTAGCGCCTGCTAAAAATAGCAAACCAAATGTAGTCACAAACATCACAATAATGGTGCCTAAATCCGGTTGCATCAATAGCAAGCCGGCCAATATACCAAAAACCACTAACGGTTTAGCAAACCCTCGCCAATCTTCCATCACTTGGTCGCGACGGCGCACTAAGTAAGCGGCCAAATAGCAAAAGAAAAATAACTTCGCTGGCTCTGCTGCTTGTACAGTAATAGGGCCCAATGCAATCCATCGTGTTGACCCGTTAACTGAGCGCCCAATAACCAAAACAGTGACTAACAAAAATATACTCAGGATTAACAGGTTACTACTATTTTTTTGCCACCAAGCCATTGGTATTTGTAACGCAACCCCAGCGACCCCTAAACTTAAAACAATATATATCGCATGGCGAATAACAAAGTGAAAAGGATTGTTAAACAAGCGTTCTGCCACGGGCATTGAAGAACTAGCAACCATGATCAACCCAATCATATACATAACGAGCGCTATTACGACAAAGCTACGATCAAAAACGGCTTTGTCATTATTTACATTCGGTGAAATAAATTGATTAAATTTAGTAAAATTATTAACTAAATTACTCAAGACTTCTTTAAAAAAAGGCAATTGCATCTGGCTTTCAGTTTTAGTGCTAGTGGTTGGTGTGGCCATTAACTGGCCTCCGTCACTTTCGCCACAGCAGCAATAAACTGCTCACCGCGATCACCGAAGTTCTTAAACATATCTAAACTAGCGCAAGCCGGAGACAATAAAACAATATCACCTGCTTTAGCGATTTCTTTCGCTTTTTGTACCGCAGCCAATAAGCTCGTTACCTTATTAGCACTTTGCACTAATTTTGCAATTTCATCGCCATCTTTACCTAGTGTAATCACTTGATTAACATGGGCTAATAGTGGCTTAATTAATGGCGTAAAATCAGCACCTTTGCCATCCCCACCGGCAATCAAAATTAATTTTTGTTTTTCTCCATTACTTGATGTTAGTGTTTGTGCTAAACCGTTAATTGCCGCGATAGTTGCGCCAACGTTGGTCGCTTTTGAATCATTTATCCAAGTAATACCATCATCACTGGCTATCTTTTGACAACGGTGTGCTAAACCAGTAAACCCAGCCAAGCTGTTCACCATTGAAGTGAGTGACCAACCCGCGCTATAACCAAGGGCTAAAGCGGCTAAATAATTTAATGCATTGTGCATACCCGCCAGTGGTAGCTCATCTAATGCGATTAAGTTCTGTTCTGCAAAAGCTAAAGTTGCTTTGCCATTGACCCGTGTTACGCCAAACTGATTTTTAGCAGGAACATCACTACCAAATGATAGTAAAGGTTGTGATTGATTAGCGGTTTTAGTGGCGTCATCATCACGATTAATAATGGCTAATTTACCTTGTGGATAAATTCGTTGTTTAATACTTTGATAATTTTTCATGCTCTGATGACGATCAAGATGATCATCACTGATATTTAATATGCTAGTAGCGATAGCTTCCATACTGCTTAATGTTTCTAACTGGAAGCTCGATAATTCTAGAATTAACATTTCGGGTAAGCACGTGTTTTTACCCGTTGCTTCTTTGGTAAAAATATCTAACACCGGCTGGCCAATATTTCCACCAAGTTGAGCATTAACCCCTAAACTATTCGCTAAATAAGCCAGTAATGAAACCACGGTAGATTTACCATTTGATCCCGTTACTGCTAATATTTGAATCGGATTACTACCTGCTTTATTAACACGCTCATTATTAACAAGACAAAATAACTCCGCATCTCCCATGACAACACAATCGGCTGAGATATATTGTGCTATTTCATTAATCGTACTATCGATACCTGGGCTTATCAAAATAATGTCAGCAGTGGCAATTAGCTCACTGTTCCATTTCCCTAAATGTAAACTAGCACTAGGAAATTCTTCACTAAATTGTTGTTTATTGTAATCATCAGCAAAAGGATGAGCACGTGAATCATTAACAGCAAAGCACAAACCTTGGGCACTAAGGTAGCGAACACAAGACATGCCTGTGATGCCAGCGCCTAGCACTAGAATTTGTTGATCTTTAAAGTCTGCTAATAATGTCATTTGTACCTTTCTCTCTACTTGTTACTACTATTATTACTATCGAGGTAATAAGTCTATGTTAAGAACTCAAAACCTATACTGACTTCGCCTAGCGAAGTTTCAGTGTTGCTAATCCAATCAAAACTAATATAAATGAGATGATCCAAAAGCGCACAATCACACGTGGCTCAGGCCAACCTTTTAATTCGTAATGATGATGAATGGGCGCCATACGAAAAATTCGCTGACCACGTAATTTATATGAGCCAACTTGCAAAATTACCGATACCGTTTCCATAACAAAAACGCCGCCCATAATAAACAGTACTAATTCTTGTCTGACTAAAACAGCGATAACCCCTAATGCAGCCCCTAAAGCTAATGAACCAACATCGCCCATAAAAACTTGTGCCGGGTAGGTGTTAAACCATAAAAAGCCCAAACCAGCACCAACAATGGCCGTACAAACCACCACTAATTCTGAGGTCATGGCGATGTAAGGAATATTCAAATAACTAGAGAAATTCACATGACCGGTAACATAAGCAAATAGGGCAAAAGCCCCGGCAACCATAATCGTTGGCACTATCGCTAAACCATCTAAACCGTCAGTTAAATTAACCGCGTTACTTGTACCAACAATGACAAAATAGGTCATCACAATATAGAAAATGCCCAATTGTGGCATAACATCTTTAATGAACGGAATAAGTAAAAAGGTTTGCTCTGGGTGTGATATTTGATATAAAAATATTGCCGTCGCTAAGCCAGCTACGGTTTGCCAGAAATATTTCCATCTAGCGATTAACCCATTAGAATCTTTTCGGATAACTTTCCGGTAATCATCAACAAAGCCAATTACGCCAAAACTGACCACCACAAACAGTACAACCCACACATAAATATTACTTAAATCAGCCCACAGTAAGACACTAAAAACAATTGACGCTAAAATTAAAATACCGCCCATCGTTGGCGTACCCGACTTTGATAAATGACTTTCAGGGCCATCACTACGCACGGTTTGTCCTATTTGCATTTTTTGCAAATAGCGAATTAACTTAGGTCCAAAATAAAGAGAAATAAATAACGCCGTTAATGTACTAACAATTGCACGAAGAGTTATGTACGAAAAAACGTTAAATCCACTGTAGTATTGGGTTAAATATTCGGCTAACCAATGCAGCATTAAGTATTGTCCTTAGAAGTGAGACGAACGTTATTCTCATAACGATTAGCCTGCCAGCTAATAATATCTTCAACGACATATTCCATATGAGCGCTACGTGAGCCTTTAACTAAAATATTGATATTTGATTCCTGATTTTTATTATTTTGATTAGATATATGGTCTTGATTAGGTATATGATTTTGAGTAGGTAAATTGTTTTGTTCAAGCTGTGAAAATAAGTATGCTGATAAATGTGTACGCTCGCTAAAGTGCTTACTTATTGCTTCATTCTGGTGAGCAAAAGCATCATGAGTATTTTGGCTTAGTACACCGAGTGTAAGTAGAACATTAATCCCCTGCTCTTTAGCAAATTTGCCAACTTCTTGATGATAACTATCTGCTTCATTACCCAACTCACCCATATCGCCCAAAATTAATATTTGTTTACCTGAATAATTAGCTAACAAAGAAATGGCGGCTTTAATTGATTCAACATTAGCATTGTAAGTATCATCAATTAACTTTATTTTTTGAGTTGAATGTTTACTTACTAGATGATGAATATTCGCTCGCCCTTTGACTGGCGTCATTTGGGCTAAACCCAAGCGAACATCCTGTAAACTTGCGCCGCATTCAATAGCGGCGGCTGCAGCAGCTACCGCGTTACAAACATTATGTTTACCCGGCACGTTAAGTTTTATCGCACATTGACCAAGGGAGGTTAGTAAATCAAAACTGGCACAGCCATTATCATCTAAACAAATGTTACGGCTATAACAATCAGCGTACTTATCACCCGTGTTATTATTAACAGTGTTAGCATCGGTGTCAGCACTTTTAGCATCAACACAAGAAAATGTACGAACTTGTTTATCCGTTAAACGCCACTGCCATTTACTTGTATAGGGTGTGTCTTTGTTATAAAGCGCAGTACCGTTAGCAGCTAAGCCAGAAAATATTTCACCTTTAGCACGGGCAACACCACATAAATCGCCAAAGCCTTCTAAATGTGCTGCAGCAATATTATTGATCATGGCAACGTCTGGTTTAACTAATTCGGTGGTATAAGCAATTTCACCCAGATGATTCGCGCCCATCTCTATTACTGCAAAATCATCATCCTGCGTTAAACGTAATAACGTTAAGGGCACACCAATGTCGTTATTAAAATTTCCATCAGTCGCTAATACTTTACCCAGGCGAGATAAAATAGCCGCTAACATTTCTTTTACGGTAGTTTTACCGCTACTCCCAGTAATACCAATGGTTTTAGGGCCGACTTGCTGTTTTACATAAGCCGCTATTTGACCTAAAGCAATACGGGTATCATCAACAATAATTTGAGCAACATTTTCAGTATTTAAACCGTCAATTTGGTGATCAACAATTAACACCTGACAGCCATTATCAACAACTTGTTGAGCAAAACGATGACCATCAAAGTTGGGGCCATTAAGTGCTAAAAAAGCCTCTTTGCCCTTTTCTTGCCACTCGTTAGTCTTTTCTTGCAATTTTAACGCGCGTGAATCAATGATCAGATTTTCGATAGTGATGGAGTTAAGTGATTCATGACACAATAACTGACCATTGGTTACTGTTGCTAACGTAGCTAAATCTAGTGTAATCATAATTGACCACCTACTGATGTAGACTCTGAATCAGCGTTACCCTGCTTAAAGAAGTCAATCACGATTTGTCGTTCGTTATAATCAATTTTATCTTTACCTAAAATAATATAATCTTCGTGCCCTTTTCCTGCTAGCAACACCACATCATCGGTTTTGGCTTCGCTCAAGGTTGCTAAGACAGCTTGTTTTCTGTCAACAATAACCTTGTGTTTTACCTGTGGTGTTAAACCCACTAAAATATCATCGATAATACTCATGGGCGTTTCAGTTCGAGGGTTATCATTGGTGATCACTAAGTAATCAGCATATTTTTCTGCTGCTTGTGCCATCAGCACTCGCTTGCCTTTGTCTCTGTCACCGCCGCATCCAAACACCACGTATAAGCTACCGTGACAATGTTGACGGCAAGCTTGTAGCGCTTTTTCCAAAGCGTCAGGCGTATGCGCATAATCAACGACTGCTGTCGGCGCAGTTGATGTTGATACTTCTGCCGAAAAGGCTTCCATACGGCCAGCAATAGCTTTTACACCGGTAATTTTTTGAGCGATATCAGCTAAAGAAAGCCCTTCAATCAATAACACCGCAATCACCGCTAATAAATTATCAATATTAAAATCACCCAATAATGGGCTATGAATTTCAATATCACCTAGATGCGTAGTTAAAATAAAACTAACACCTTGGCTATGATGTTTAATGTTATGACAGCTAACAAACTGGCTTGAGTTTTTCACTAAATCACTGCGCCCATAAAGCCACACATTTTTTTGATTATCAGGCCATATTGCCAACCACGTGTTAACTTGTTGATCATCACCATTTAACACAGCGACTTGCTTATCGTTATGAATAAACAACTGCCTTTTTGCCGCGGCATAATCAGCCATACTGCCGTGGTAATCTAAATGATCTCGGCTTAAATTAGTAAAAATGGCAATATCAAAGGCATTACCATTAACACGACCTTGCTCAAGCGCATGCGAAGAAACTTCCATGGCAAGGTGAGTTACTTTTTGTTTATTAAATTGGTTAAATAATTTCACTAAATCAGTGGCACTTGGCGTAGTATTTTCGATGGTTTGTAAATCATGCACCATACCTGCGCCATTAGTACCAATGATTGCACAAGGTTTTTGACAACTAGTTAGTATTTGTCCAAGTAACTGACTAGTACTTGTTTTTCCATTAGTGCCCGTAATGCCTATCATGGTCATTTTAGCTTGCGGTGTTTGATAGTAAGCACTGGCAAGGGTAAATAATTTTTTATTTAATTGGTAAAAATTCACCACAGCAACGTCTTGTTGAAAAACAATATTGCCATGCTCACTTTCATCTGCGCATTCAGCTAAAACTAAGCTAGCACCTTTGTTGATAGCACTCGTAATATATTGGCGACCATCGACAACATGACCAATGACGGCACAAAAAACATCACCCGAGTTTAGCTCTCGAGTGTCATTAGTTAAGTCACCTAATGGGTGTATTAGGGTAAAATCACAGGGTAACTTGATGGAAAAATTATCTAGCAGTTGCACAATAAATTGACATGAAAGTTTAGGCATCGTTGGCCTCCTTTGCACTTACTCGTAACTCATCACTAGCTTTTATTACTGTATGACTCTGCGCCAAATTATCATTAGCATCTGGCAATACATTTAAGACGCGTAGTGCTCCTTTCATTACACGAGAAAACACTGGCGCAGCAACTTCTCCACCATGGTAGAGATCGCCACCGGGATCGTTAATAACCACAACAACGACAACTTTAGGATCTGAAATAGGGGCAACACCAGCAAATAAGCCAACATAATCGTTACCATAACCGCCTGCTACTGCCTTAAAAGAGGTACCTGTTTTACCACCAACACGATAGCCAGGGACTTTCGCTTTTTGTACATGCTCATCAACAACACTTTCCAGCATAGCCATCACCGCATTAGAGTTGGCTTTTGAAAAAATACGTACTCCTTCATTGGGTTGCTCTGTTTTAACAATAGACAATTCACGCTTAACGCCGCCATTGGCTAGTGCTGCATAAAAGCGAGCTAGTTGAAGGGGAGTTATTGCTAAGCCATAACCCCAAGATAATGTTGCCAACTCAAATTTTGACCACCGATGTCGGTCATGCATCATGCCTGAGCTTTCACCAACCAAATCTGTACCGGTATCATCAGCAAATCCTGCGTCAAAAAACTTATCAAGCAGAAAGTTTTTTGGCACTGACAAGGCGAGTTTAGTCGTCCCCATATTTGATGAGGTGACTAAAATGTCTTCAATGGATAACTTACCCCGATTAATAGGGTCATTAACGCGTCTGCCACCCAAGCGCATCCAACCAGGGCTAGTATCAATAACCGTATTAAGTTTAGCTGAGCCAAATTCTAATGCCGTTAATACAGTCAGGGGTTTCATGGTTGAACCAGGCTCGTAAATATCGGTAATGGCACGATTACGAAAACGATGAATAGCGGTATTACGACGATTATTAGGATTATAAGATGGGCTATTCGCCATCGCTAATATTTCACCCGTATGAATATTTACAACAACTACCGAGCCAGAAGTCGCTTTAAAGGCTTGTACAGCACCTTTTAGTTCTTTATAAGCAATCGCTTGAATGCGCTGGTCAATTGTTAGGGTAATATTTTTTGCTTCTTGTGCCGCTTCAACCGATAAAATTTCAATTTTACGACCTTTAGCATCTTTTCTAAAACGTTTGCTGCCACCTACGCCAGTAAGTAGTTCATCGTATACTCGTTCAACCCCTTCAATTCCCTTATCATCAACATTGGTAAAACCAACAATATGCGCACTTATTTCACCCGTTGGATAAAAGCGTTTTGATTCTTTACGCAGATGAATACCTGGAATTTTCAATTCACGAATATAATTGGCCATGGCAGGAGATATTTTTCGCTCTAAATAAACAAAGCGTTTTGAGGAATGACGACTCACACGTGTTGTTAATTTTTTGACGTTTTGACCTAAAACATCAGCCAATGCTTGCCAATGTTCAGTCATTGCGAGGGCATTATTATCCATAATAATTTTAGGATCAGCCCATACCGTTTCTACCGGTACACTAATCGCAAGTTCATCACCATTTCTATCAATAATAGAGCCGCGTTGTACCGTATTGGCAGCAACACGCATTGATCGCATATCCCCTTGCTTTTTCAGCATATCAGGTTCAATTATTTGAATATAAGCACTGCGTGCTAGCAATCCAGCATAAATCAAAGCAACAATAGCTAACACTACGTAATAACGCCATGCGTTAGTCGTTGGTTGGTTACTACGATTACTTACTTTTTTGCTCACTTTATTACTCATTTAACTCAGATTATCCATGTTTTCTTTACTTGCTTGATAATTATTTAACCTAGCCGCTATTCTAACGTTATAATTACTTCTGACTGGGCATCTGGCCGCTTCATCTTTAACAACTTCTTAGCTTTGCTCTCAATTGCGCTGTGTTCTGCTAAAGAGTTTTGTTCTAACAATAAGTTACGAAATTCAATATCCAACTCATCTCGCTGGGTAAATAATTGCTCTAATTCACTGGTTGTTTGTCGGTTAACATGGGTGTAATAAATAACTGAAAATGCCGACACCACCACTAAAGCCAATAAAATGTAACTCACAAAATGCTGTAGAATATCCTGCCAAATATCTAGCGTAAGCACGGATTTACGTTGCACCGCTCGTTGACTTGGCACAATTACTCGTCTGTATGCGGTAAACGTTTAGCGATACGTAATACTGAGCTGCGCGAACGCACATTCTCTTCCACTTCACTTTGACTTGGTTTTAATCGACGACCGATTAGTTGCAGTTTTCTACCTTTATTTAACTCTTCTTCAGTAATCATCAAGCCACGAGGTACTTTTTTACCTTGTGAATGCTTTTTCATAAATTGCTTAACTAAGCGATCTTCAAGTGAATGAAAGCTAATCACCACTAAACGACCGTCTTCAGCTAACACCGTTAAAGAAGCCGCTAAGACTTTTTCAATTTGCTCAAGTTCACTGTTGATGTACATACGAATAGCTTGAAAACTTCGCGTTGCCGGATGTTTTTTGATTTCACGCTGTGGTGCTGTCGTTTTTATCAATTTAGCTAACTGACTAGTGCGAGTAAAAGGAGTCTCAACGCGCGCATCAACAATGGCATTAGCAATACGCCAAGCATGTTTTTCCTCGCCAAAGTTTCTCAATACCCACGTAATATCTTCAACATCGGCAACCGCTAACCACTGCTCTGCTGTTTGGCCGCGAGTTGTATCCATACGCATATCAAGCGGGCCATCTTTCATAAAACTAAAACCGCGTTCAGCTTCGTCTAATTGTGGTGAAGATACCCCTAAATCCAGTAAGATACCGTTCACTTTGCCAGCTAAATTATGTTTTTCTGCTATATCAGCTAGGCTGGCAAATCCTTCGTGTTCAATAAGAAAACGTTCATCATCTTTGAATTTTTCAGCCGCTGTTATCGCGCTAAGATCACGATCAATGGCAATTAATCGGCCTTGTGCTGATAATTTGGAAAGGATCAACGACGAGTGGCCACCACGGCCAAAAGTACAATCGATATAGCAGCCATTGGGATCGATATCTAAGCCATCGATCGCCTCTGCTAATAAAACAGAAATGTGTGTTTTATCTAATTCCATATTGTTATTTTTATAACCTTTTAATCTAATTGTTCGTTTAACGCCAAAATGTATGGCTTAAAATCGCCTACAAAACTCTATAAAGATAAATCAAGTAAACGGTCTGTTAATTCAATTTCACCTGATTGTATTTTACTAATACCTTCTTGCATTTGGGCTTGCCATGCTGACTCACTCCAAATTTCAAATTTTTTCAATTGTCCTACTAACATCACCGATTTTTCTAATCCCGCATGTTGTCTTAACGGGCCATTAAGTAATAAGCGACCATTCTTGTCCATGTCACAATCAGTAGCATTTCCCAGTAAAACTTGTTGTAATAACCGTTCTTGTGGGTTCATACTTGATAAACTACAAAGTTTTAATTCAATTTCTTCCCATTCAGGTAACGGGTAAAGTAATAAGCACGGGTGTTGAATATCAACAGTACAAATCATCTTTCCTTGGCAATCGGCAAATAGCTCCTCGCGATACTTTGTAGGTACCGTGATTCTATTCTTACTATCAAGCGTAATTGCGCTAGCCCCTCTGAACATAATATTTGCTTATATCAACGTTGCTTTGGTTTAATCTTTTGTCATAATTGTTAAAAATCACCCTGAATATCCATCAAGATCCACAATTACCCACTTTTTACCACATTGATACAGTTTAGTGACTAAAGCAAAGTTATGTCAAGCAAAGATCGGTAAAAATATCAGCATGAGTACTGGTCATAAACCCAGTAAAATTAAGGGCTAAGAAAAGAGTTTTAGGAAGTGAATGAATTTGTGGACTTTTGTGGATCAATATCTCAAAAAACACTGATAAAGCGTGTAAAATAATTTTTAGGTTAGCAAAATTTACTCGTTTGGGTAGACAAAGGATTATAATATTGAGTGATCAAATATTAACGTTAATAGTTACAATTTCAAATCGTATTTTATCGCTTAAATTTGGTGATAGCCAAATATTAATGATTACCATCATTATCCTAGCCAATACATTAACGCGCTGCTAATTTATATACTGGTTTTTAATGTCATAAATGTTATAAACGATGAACTATCCACCCGTTCCTCATCGTTTAGTCGAGTTAATATAATCAATCATAAAGATAAAAAAGAAATAAATCAGATACTCCCCTCTATAGCTGCATCAAATTTACAGCTTAAAATTGCTACATTTAATTTGTTTAATTACCTTGAGCCACCCAATGCTTTTTATGATTTCGAACGTATTTATAGTGCCGAGCAATGGCAGAAAAAACAACATTGGATTAGTGACTATTTATGTGAATATCAACCTGACATCATCGGTTTTCAAGAAGTCTTTAGCACTGAGTCGTTAAAGAAATTAGTGACCGCGCAGGGCTATGATTATTTTGAAGTGGTTGATCAACCCGACATAATTGATGATTTTATTTATAAAAAACCGGTGGTAGCCATTGCGTCTCGTTATCCTATTGTTGATATAAAAGCGGTAAAACCAAACACTGAGCTTGCACAAACATTGGGATTAACTGATGGTTTTGCTTTTAGCCGAAAAGTACTCAGAGCAACGATTGAAGTACCTCATATGGGTAACTGTGATTGTTATGTTGTGCACTTTAAGTCCAAACGTTCAATGATCGAAATCGATGAGAGCAATAAAAGTAGATCGCCAGAACAAACGATTATTGAAAGCTTGAAAGCACAAGTGGCTGGAAGTTGGGGGTCAACCATACAACGAGGCAGTGAAGCGACGTTATTAATGATTGCGATGATTGAACGACGTGAGGCGACAGGAAACCCTATGGTATTAATGGGCGATTTTAATAATACTTTAGCTGATGGTGTTTTAAGTCATTTGCTCACAAACACCTTACGTTTCGTTTCTGCCATTGACCGTGATGCTTACCTTGCTAAGTATTGTTTAAATGACACCTGGGATTTATTTCAAATGGCGCTTTCTAATGAACTTAATGAAGCGAGTGAAACGGATGAAGTGAATGTAGAAATAAGTCGAGAAATAGAAAAAGCCCGAACCCCAACACATTATTTTGGCGGTAGTAGCTCAGTACTTGATTACATATTATTGTCATGTGAATTTGATGCCAGTTATCACGACAGTCTTTATCAGGTTAGTAAGTATGAAACTTACGATCGACATTTAATTAATCCTATTTTTGAACGTGATGGCGAAAGTACAGATCATGGCATTGTGTTAATAACCTTAACCTTAAGATCATAAAGGGCTGTTAATAAACTGCTAAATGCATCTTACTGTTATTTCTATCTCGACTTAAAGCAATATAGCTTTTATAGGGTTCTATTGGACTTAATAAAAATGTGCTATCGTTTAGCCCATTTTCATGCCCACAGACTCATTTATTAACGATGTCATTTGAACTAATACTTCTGTTTCTCGCCGGCTTTTTTGGCGGTGTTCTTAACTCAATTGCAGGTGGCGGAAGTTTCATTACATTCCCCGCACTTATCTTTGTGGGTATTCCGCCTATTATGGCCAATGCGACCAATACTTTTGCGTCATGCGCCGGATATATGAGTGGTACTTATGCCTTTCGAAAAGAAATTGCTGACCATAAAAGTGAACTACTGAAAATCATAATAATCAGTTTAATCGGTGGTATTTCTGGTGCTTGGCTATTACTACAAACACCAGAAGCGGTATTTCGTGAAGCTATTCCTTGGTTACTATTATTTGCTACCGTATTGTTTATTTTCGGCGGGCAGATTAATACAGAGCTTAAAAAAACAGCCTCAAATCACAGACATGCATCTTCCATCGGTGCCTTTTTACTGTTAATTATCCTTTTTGGCGTGTCCACCTATGGTGGCTTCTTCAACGCGGGGCTAGGTATCATTGCGCTAAGCTATTTAGCATTAGCGGGCCACACCAATATCAATGCCATGAATGGTTTAAAACTATTAATCTCATCAGCCGTATCACTCATTGCCATCGCACTGTTTATTTATAATGATGTAATTGCCTGGTATGAAGGCACTATTGTATTATGTGGCACCTTAGCAGGGGGCTATGTGGCGGCGCATGTGTCGCGTCAACTACCGCAAAAACAGGTTAGACGCTTTGTTATTGTGGCGAGTATTGCTACCACGCTATATTTCTTTGTCAATATTTATACAGGTTGATTATTAATAACGTGATCTTAGACTGCTCCCTTCGACTGCTTCGCGCTCAGGACAAACGGCCATAACCTCCGTTCATCCTGAGCTTGTCGAAGGGTCGAAGGGTCAGGGCGAACGGTTTATAGTTTTACTTCTCTGCCCTCCTCACCTATGTAAACATATGAATAAATTTGGCTGGTAGGTTGTAAAACATCTACCATCAGTGCAACTCAATTGCATTTAACTGGCTGACTAAAGCAAACGTAATAACTTATTCACTTCACGGCAGTTTAGAGCACATTACTGCCAGTCGAGTTTAACCTCTTAACGTTAACTAATGCCACATTGAAGACCTAAATTAGTCATCAAAATCAGGCTATTTTATGTTCACTTTGATACGATATAGTCAACAAAGCCACCAAAGCTGTCACTCATCATTTATCAGTTAACGCTAACAAAGTGGCAAAAGTTAGCGTTCTGAGATAAAACCCTCTAGTATCATTGCAGCCTTACAGCAGCCATTGAGGTTGAAAGTATTTAACGATAGCTTGTTGCCGGGGTTCCCTTTCTAGTAATGTATAAATCTATTCAGTTACCTCAAGAACATTTAATTTTTCACGAATAAATTGAACTTAATCGAAAAAGCACGCTCTTACTTAACAGTTATGTTATTCCCTTAGTGTTTCATGTTTATGCATCTATTTTTATAGATGCATTTTTTTGCCCATTAATTGTGAAATTTTCAGAAATTCAGAAATTCAGAATTCTAGGTTTTCAGGTTTTCTCCCCACATACACTGCATTCCACCAAAATCTAAATTTTCAGTTCGGTAGTGGTTCGGTCAAGCCTGAATTTCACATTGTGAGTTTTAAAACTTGTTAACTTTCTTAAGGTTAGTTGGTAGATTCCAACGACTCTTTGGTTCTTGTAACCAGTAGGTCGCCAGTTGGCACCATTCATAACGAAGCCTCAACAGAAATGTTGAGGCTTTTTTATTGCCTCAAAAACAATCAGAACACACGATGAATGGCTACTCTGGCATCAACAATAGCAAATTCAAATTAGATCTCGTTGAAGAGTTTATGCATTAGCCCGTCTGATTTATAGATTTCGGACCTGCTTTTGTACGCGTGGATAGGTCATTGATGGCATTAATCTCAAACTGTATATTTACACGAGTTATAGCTATTGAATGATCTAAATTATCACTTTTTCTTTTTCTTTTTCTTTTATCTAATAATTACTTATACTATTAATATGTCTATAGATAAAATAATTATAAAATGACTCTCAATATAACCACGGCAAATGACATCGAAAAATATGAGTCACACTTTATAGTTCATTCAGGTGGAGGCCAAAGCCATTAGTACCAGAGTTACTTTCTCAGTATTTAACTGACTATCATATGCATATATGCATAATCTGTTTGATTTTAATCTAAATATTATTAGAGTTTTACTATACAAAATGTAAAATATTTACGGATGATATAATAATAAATTTATAACATATAAAAAGTAATTTCCTATGAAATATAATAAAACAACAAAAAATATTGATGTATTGGTTATTTACCAAGAAAAAAAAGCAGTTGAAAATAGCATAAAACAAATACAGACATTAGATCTGAAACTACATAGTTTAGTTTTCGATACAGGCCGTATTAGTAGCATTATTTCACTGAAACCAAAAATCATACTTTTATCTTCCAATAACATTATGAACACCATTAAATTCTACATAGAGCTGCTAGAAAAGCATGGTAAAGACATACCTATTCATAAAGTTATTTTACTCATTAAAAACAAAGAATCTACGCGTGCTTATAAAGTTTGTGAAACGGGGCTATTTGATAACTATGTTGTAATTAACCCATTAAATGAGCCTTTTCGGTTGAAATTGGTCTTATTGCACACGTTAAAGCTTATCGAAGATACTCAAAATGACAAATGTGAAAAATTATTAGCTGATGGCGAAGATGAGCTAGCCGCTTGTATTTCACAAGGGTTAGCGTTAAAAAACACCTTCAAAACAGAAATAAGTGCATGCAAAGAGTCTATTATTAAAGTAACAAAATCAACGTCTCTAAATGATGAAGATAATACTTTAATAACACAGGCGCTTGAAAAGACTTTTCAAGAATTAAAACAAAATGTCTCACTACAGATACAAACTTCTTTGGATAAAATGATTGATTTAAAATCAATTCAAAGTCAATTAAGTACAACATTGTCTCAGCAAAACCAAGCAAATGAATTTCAACATAAAATAGCAAACGTGGATAAATCAGCACGACTTTCAGGGCATGATACAGAGGAGCCTGAGCAACAAGCATCAGCAAGCCAAAAACTATTGATAGTTGAGCAATCTACAATAGTTATTAAAACACTGACTGAAATATTTGATGATACAAAATTCCGATATGTTTTATCTACTAATGGCACAGATGCTTTTTTACAGTTCAAAGAATATAAACCTGATGTCATTTTATTATCATATGATGTACCAGGCATGAATGGGGTAGAGTTAACTAAGCGCATTAGAGCAACCGGAAGTAAGGTTCCGATTGTTGCATTAAGTCAAAAAAATGATAAAAAAGTTATTAAATCCTGGGTAGCGTTAGGCTTAAGCAGCTATCTATTAAAGCCACCAGAAAAAAGCAAAGTTATTGATGCGGTAGAAAAAGCAGTTAATACCCCGGTAGATATACTCTTTACTGAAAAAGACTCAAATGAAATTAAATGGATCCCTGAATATTCAGTTGGAAATGATTTGATGGATACGCAGCACAAAATGCTTTTTACTTTAATAAACGATTTCTTTATGGACGATAAAAAAGAAATGATTCAAGCCACTTTTGAAAAAATAGCTGAATATATAAAGGTACATTTTGAATCTGAAGAAAAATTATTAAAAGACATTAACTACCCAGAACGTAGTGGTCATATACAGAAACATAGAGCTTTAGCCAATAAGTTCGAACAGATAGTGCAAAAATCACACACATATAGTTCTGAAGAACACGATAAGATAGCTTTATTTTTATATCGTTGGTTAACTAATCACATACTTAAAGAAGACATGGATTATAAGAGTTACGCCATAACAAAAAACATTAACACTTAATAATTTGAATTATGACTGGAAGCTTTTTATTTTAAAAATATCATGGAAGCAGTGTTTATAGGTCAATTAAGTTATTGAATACTTTTAGCACAACCTCGCCCATTTGATTTAGCATCATAAACACCATCATCAGCGGCTTTTATCAAATCTTCAATACTTGTCATTTGTGCTGTTTTTGTCGCAATGCCTATACTGGTACTTAGTGAAAGATGACCATCCGGTATATCAATAATAAGTAATTTTACTTGTTTATTAATTATTTCAGC
>TARA_R110001583_G_scaffold27302_6_pt1 | contig 25109 bp, 18 predicted proteins | sample TARA_R110001583 | Tara Oceans TARA_R110001583 (sample SAMEA4398432) | marine metagenome | biome: Polar Biome; feature: [MES] marine water layer (ENVO:01000295) within the mesopelagic zone...; material: water (ENVO:00002006), including particulate matter (ENVO:01000060) such as...... | reverse complement strand
TTCCATACATTTATGAAGACTACGTAAGCTGCGAATCTACCTCCGAGGCAATGATGAAGCTATATGAGCTTCCAAAATCTGAAAAGCTTAAATTAAGAAAGAAAGTTTTAGATTATGTTAATTTTGAATTCAATCATCAAGATACAATAGATGATTGGCATAAAACTATGAAAGACACACAAGAAAACTGGAAGGAAAGATATCAAAGATGGTCATGCTATACATTTTAAATAAATTGAATGAGGTGAAACAATGAAAGTTCTTATTAGGGCACCTCTTCTTACTGTAAGCGGATACGGAGTTCACTCAAGACAGGTATTCAGATGGCTTGAATCAAAGCGAGAATTTGATGTTAGAGCACAGGTTTTAAACTGGGGAGATACTACCTGGATGATAAATTCAGAACTAGAATCAGGTCTCATAGGTAGAATTATGAGTAAGTCTGGTGATCTTGATAGTGATTTTGATATATCATTTCAAATTCAACTACCCGATGAGTGGGACAATAGTTTGGCAAAAATTAATGTTGGAATATCTGCATTTGTTGAGACAGATAGATGTAATCCAGAGTGGCTAGGTTGTGTTAATAAAATGGATGCAATAATAGTCCCTAGCAATCATATTAAAAGAGTAATTGAAAATACAGGACAAGTAAATACAAAAGTCTATGTAATTCCAGAGTGGTTTTTTGATGAAGTCAGTCATGATAATGAAAATTTGCCATTAGAAATTGATACTAAGTTTAATTTTTTACTAGTTGGTCAGGTTACAGGAAATACACCTGAGAGTGATAGAAAAAATATATTTAATACAATAGCCTGGTTTTGTGAGGCTTTTAAAGATGATCCAGATGTTGGTCTTATACTAAAGACAAACAAGGGGCGCGGTACAATGATCGATAGATCATGGACAAAAGATACTGTTAAACAACTCCTGTCTCAGGTAAGAAAAGGGCCATATCCAAAAATACACATGTTACATGGAAATTTAACACCAGATGAAATAGTTTCACTTTATAAGCGCGATGATGTAAAGTGTCTTTTAAGTCTTACGCGAGGTGAAGGTTTTGGATTACCGCTACTTGAGGCATCCGCTTGTGGCCTGCCAGTAATTGCAACAAACTGGTCAGCACACTTAGATTTTCTAGGCATGGGAAAGTTTGTTCCAATTAATTATAAAATGTGTGAAATACCGCCAGAGAGAATTGACAATAGAATATTTTTCTCTGGAATGCGCTGGGCAGACCCACTAGAGAGTGACTTTAAGAAAAAAGTTGTAAAGCTAAGGAATAAATACGATATGCCCCAGGCATGGGCAAAAGAACTATCAGTAAAGGTAAGATCAGAGTTTTCTTCACACTCTATAAAGAAAAAATATGATAAATTTTTACAAGACTTGCTGGATGAATAAAGATTGATTATATTACTATCACTACTTTCTTGTTTGTTAGGGCTTTTTTTAGTCGTATCAGTGTATTATAACTTTAAGTTTGCAAAAATCATATTTAGAGTTGAAGATAGCATTGAGTCGTCTTTAGATGTCCTTGATCAAGGATACAGATCAATCTCAGACATCCTGGAGCGACCTGTATTTTTTGATTCACTAGAAGTAAGACAGGTAATAACCGACATTACAAAAGTAAGAAATTCTATCTTACAAGTCGCGGAAAAACTAACATCTATTGACGAGAAAATAGAAAATGATGATCAGGGCGAAGAAAACTAGAAAAGCTCGCGGTAAGAAAAAGAATACAACAAGACTCTATTTTCATGCTGGAACACATGATGCTATTATAAGATTTCAAGATGAAGATGACATAAGCAAGAGAGCAGAAATATATGTTTCTGAAATATTGCCTGCGTTTAACAAGCTAGCAGAAAATTTAATTTTTATTCACGGGTTTGCAAAAATTAATGGCTCTTATGAAGACTTAAAGAATGATTGTGTCGTATTTCTTTATGAAACACTCGGTAAGTTTGATCACACACGAGGTACAAAGGCATTTTCATATTTTAATGTAGTTGCTAAAAACTGGTTAATTATTCAAAGTAAGAAAAAGACTAAGTCAAATAAAAGACATGTCTCTATAGACGATATCGAGTCTTTAAGCTACGCTGACGTATCTATGATAGAGTCATATAAATCAATTCCAGCACAGGATAGTAGAATAATTAAAAAAGAGGCAAAGGAAGATCTCTTTAAGCTTATGGATAAGATCAAGGATAGGCTAAGCGGAGACAATGAGCTTGCATGTATGAATGCAATAATTACTCTTTTTAGAAAAATTGAAGATCTTGATCTTTTAAATAAGCGCGCAGTATTTGTCTATATGAGAGATTTATCTAGCTTAAATCCAAAACAACTATCTGTAGCTATGTCTGTTATAAGAAAGCACTATAAAGATCTTTCAAAATCAGATGAGTTTGATATATTTTTCTAGGAGCAACTACAATGACAAAATCTATTGAAGACTTAATTGATAAAGTTGATGAAAAACAGTGCAAGATAAATAGATTTTCAGATCTTTTAGATGAATTAGAAAGTACTGAAGATAAGAAGAAATATCTTTGGAAAGAAATATATGAAAATGCAATCAATGATAGAGAGAAAGCAAATATACTATTTACTGACTTATTGATAGACTCAAAGGGAAATACTGCAAATCATACAATATATGGCCCAATTATGTCAAAATATCTTGAAAGAATGTCAAAATCTAATGATCAAATACTTAGACTTGCTGAAATAATTTCAAAAGAAGAACAAATCCCTGTAGATCCTAATTTAATATTTGATCAAATAGGCGGATAATATGGGAATCATAGATTCAGCCACAGGCGGTCCCACAACACAGAGCCCGGCCGGCCCAGGCGGAAATATATTTATCACAGCAGTTGTTGTTGATTTTATATCAAATCCTGCTGCATATGATCTTGAATCATTGAGGCAGGGCCTCCCGGGTCAGGTGGAAAACGATATCTTTATTGACAAGATGCCAAGAAATTCAATAATAGCAAAAATCGTGACAGACGGTCAAGGGCAGGGCGGCTCACCCCCTACGATAATGTATCCGTTTTTTCCTCCTCACCTGAGCTTGCCTGTAAAGCCAGGTGAGCATGTCTGGGTTGTTTTTGAAAAGCTGGGTGATCAACAAACAATTCCCTATTGGTTTTGTAGAAAATCAACTGATATAACAGTAGATGATCTAAACTATACACACCTCGATAGGGTTAAGATGGTTACACCAGAAATACCACAATCGACAAGTGATGTTTACGAGGAAACAACAGAAGTTGATTACTTTAGTTTTCCACTTGGCGGCGGTGCAAAAAAATCTAATAACACACTATCGGGAGACAACCCATACGAAGATTTAATAGGTATAGCAACCTCATATTCACAATTTACAGGAGAGGCAGTACCAAGATTTTCTAAAAGAGCACCCGATCTTGTATTGCAGGGTTCAAACAATACACTTATATCCCTTGGGGAAGACAGACCCTCATTAATAGATAATGATCCAGCAATGATTGGAGTTGGTAGCATTGATATTGTTGCAGGAAGAGGCCAGGATGTATCTACTGCACCAGTTGCTACATCTCCCAATGCAAGAGGTTTTACAGAAACAAATAAAACACCCGTTCAGACGATGGTGGGCACAGATAATATACTAGAAGGTGATCCTGATTTTATAAATGATTTATCACGAATATACCTCTCTATGGGCACAAATGCAGATGAAAATTTTGGAATTTCAATAGTTGGCGACACACCTAGCGGAGTAGGACCTGCAGTAGCAATAAAGACAGATCAAGCAAGGATCATTGGAAGGACTGATGTAAAATTAGTTGCAGGAATAGCAAGTGAATCTTCTATTTGTGTAAAATCAGATGGTACAATTTATATCGGCGCTAATGGTGATACACAGCCTGCGTATAGAGGCACAGATCTTCTAGATGCAATAGAGGCTTTTGCTGATGCAATAGATGCTGCGCTGGGGACAGCTGGAGGTACGATCCCCACAGGCGTTCCAACAGGTAACCTTGTAGCTCCATTGCTTCACTTCGAGGAAATTTCAACTGCGTGTGACACACTCAAGCGTGATGCTGCCCTTGCATTAAGCACAACAACATTTATAAAGTGAGATAGAAAAATGCCTGCTGAATTTACTTGTGATGGACCTGGTATCGGACCGCTGATGCTGGTATTTGATGCAGCTGTTGATCCTTACTTAAATTATTTTACACTACTTCTAGATCCAGACGAGCTAGACTTAAGCGCCGATGAACTGATAGCCATGGCAGCAGAGATCCCACTTGGTCTCGTGACAGTCGTTCCTCTCTCTCTTGCAGCAACAATAGATGCAGCCATATCTCTTCCACCATTGCCGGCACCATTCGATGTTGGTATTCCTGTCCACGGATGGGGTGAGATCAATAGTATCCAGCTAGGAATGGCATTGTCAGCCATGATCGCGGTTCCGCTCAAGCTTATTATGGGAATGTTTGACGAATCAATCTCAATGCCGCCATCTCTCCCGGATGATGTCTTGGCTCTTCTACCACCGGTAGTAGATCTACCCGGGGTAGCTGCCCTGGCCGATTGCATATCAGAAAAATTGGAACCGATTTTCGGGTGACTATAAGCCTAAAGAATATAAAAGATGGCTGGCTTAATCATCTGATGATAAATCTCTTAAAGAGAAGAAAACCGTCATTTGCATTACAGGCACACATTGACAAAAGACTTGGAATATGTCTTTCATGTCCACATTTGAGAACTAGACACGTGCCAAAATCAACAATGCACTGGCAGTCTTGTAAAAAGTGTGGCTGCGCATTTCCTGCTATGATATTTGCATATGAAAAACGCTGTCCAGATGGCAGGTGGGATGTACTACCAGAATATGTGATTAGCACTAATGATAGTGAATGATAGCAGCTTATTAATTATTCAATTTATTTATCTCATTAGTTGGTCTACTATTTAAAAGTATCAGATATTTAATATATGTGGAGGTTTTCGTGGCAGCAAGAAGTTTTAAAAGCGCAGGTGAGAAAAGTACCGATAGAAAGTTTTCTACTATACCAGATAGATTTCCAGTCGGAATAAAGACACCGCTTCGTCAATCTGATCCACTATCAGGCTTATTTGATATGCACTTTATCAATGCACACCAGATAAAGGATAATTTTAGAAACCTTCTTTTAACAAACTGGGGTGAGAGATTGGGAATATATAAGTTCGGTTGTAATTTAAGACCTTTGGCATTTGAGCTATCTGCAAAAGATGACTTTGAGTCTGAGGCAATGCTTAGAATTCAAGAACAAGCGAGCAAATATATGCCTTACGTAGAATTAGAAACATTTGAATCAGACATGCAAAATCAGTTCGGTGGCATCAGGCCAGACGGTATGACAATTGTTAAGCTAAAAGTAATTTACAATGTACCGAAATTGAGAGTTATTAAAGATGCTATCAATGTATCGATATATGTGGCAGGATAATGGCAATTAAAATAAAGAAAAAATTAAAACAAGAAAAAACAAGATCTTATCTAAATAAAGATTTTGATGGATTTAGGTCAAATCTACTAGATTATTCAAGAACTTATTTCTCTGAAAATATTCAAGATTTCTCAGAAGCCTCTATGGGAGGCCTACTTCTTGAAATGGCAGCATATGTTGGCGATACAATGTCCTATTATTTGGATCATCAATTTAATGAACTTGATATTAGGACTGCAGTCGAAGATCAAAATATTGAAAGACTTATTACACAGTCAGGTGTTAAAATAACTGGTGCAACACCATCACTTGTAGAGATTGCATTTTATATAAAGGTGGTATCTGAGGCATCAGGTGTTGACTATGTACCAAAAAGTAGCCATCTACCAATCATTAGAAAGGGAACAATCTTAACATCACAAACAGGTGTAACATTTGAGCTAGTTGAAGACATCAACTTCTCAGATAAAGATGTTGATGGGAATCTTTTGGGCTCACCAGAGGCAACAGATTATGTAGCAATGTTTGACGGCAGCTGGTCTAAGCCGGGAGCATTTATATTAAAAAGATATGGAACATGCACATCAGGCACAACATACTCTGAAACGTTTAATATATCTACACATTTTATACCATTTAGAACAATAACACTTGGAACTGAAAATGTAAGCGAGATTATAAGTATTTTAGATTCTGACGATAATGAATACTATGAAGTTGAATCACTATCACAAGACACAGTATTTAGAAGATTAATAAATCTTGACCCAGATAGTGGAATCGTCCCAGAAACGCTTGAAGTAATGCCTGCGCCAAGAAGATTTATTTCTGCAACAGATAGAAAAACAAATCTTACAACTATAAGATTTGGATCTGGTCAGGCAGAGACTCTCGATGATGATATAGTCCCGGACCCAAGTGAGTTTGCAATTCCTCTATTTGGTGATAGAAGAACATTTTCTAGGGCAGTTATAGATCCCAATTCACTATTGAGAACTAGAACACTTGGTGTATCACCAGTAAACACATCAATTACAATAAGATATAGGGCTGGTGGCGGCCTATCACATAACGTCTCATCTAATATAATTAGAACAATAAAGACACTTTTAATTAAATTTAAAGATGGTGTACCATTAGCATCTAAAATTTCAATAAGAGCTTCCATAGATGTTAAAAATGAAAAAGATGCAATAGGCGGTGAAAATGCACCAACACTTAACGAGCTAAGATCAATAGCACAGTCATTTAGAAATTCTCAGTCTAGAATCGTAACTAGGCCAGATCTTATTTCAAGAATATATGCAATGCCTGCTAGATTTGGCAGGGTATTTAGAATTGGAATAGCAGACAATCCTGACAATCCTCTTGCATCTCTAGTTACTATTGTTAGCAGAGACAGAAAGGGAAAGCTTATCACATCTCCAGATGCACTAAAGATAAATTTAAGAACATATCTTAATGAATACAGACTCGTTTCAGATGCAATAGACATACTTGATGCACAGATTATAAATATTTCTGTTACATACAAAGTAGTTGTTGATGCAACTTCAAATGCAAATCTAGTAATTCAAGATTGCAATGCAAGATTAAAGCAATATTTGAAAATTGAGAATTTTCAAATAGACCAGCCGCTTGTTGTATCAGACTTATCAAATATAGTTTTAAATGCACCTGGTGTACTTTCATTGGTTGAAATAAGAGTTGAAAATAGATCTGGACTCATCGATGATTTGTATTACAGTGATTCATATATGAATATTGAAGCATCTACTGTAAACGGAATTATTATTCCAGACTCAGGAGTAATACTTGAAGTTAAATATCCTGATACAGACATCATCGGAAACACAGTCTAGAGGCAAAAATGTATAAAATACTTTCAGCAAGTAAAGATAATTACATCACTAATAAAATTATTAGAAATAGCTTTAGAGCAACTGACACAAATACAGGTGAAGCAGGCACATTAGATTTATTTAAGCTATATGATGAATCAAGCCTGACTGGTACAAATGAAAAGGTAGTAGAGCTATCAAGAATTCTCATTAAGTTTGATCTTGATCCACTAAGAAAGCTAACTGGATCTATATTAGACTTTTCAGATTCTTCCTTTAAATGTAATATCATGTTACATGATATTTATGGCGGCCAGACAACACCATCAAACTTTAAGCTAATAGCATTTCCTTTATCAAAATCTTTTGATGAGGGTATTGGTCGAGATGTAATTCAGTTTCAAGATATTGACTCTTCTAATTTTATTACAGCTTCTGTAACAGATGACACTGTTTCTGCATGGAATATTACAGGAGCAAATGCGCAGGGTTTCCTCAACTCAGACGACATTGATATCATAAGCTCTGGAATTTTAGCAGATGGTGAAACAGTAAATTTATGGAAATCTCAGGTTTTTAGTAAAGGTGATGAAGACTTAAATATTGATGTAACAACTATAATATCAGCAACATTAGCAGGACTAATACCAGATTGTGGATTTAGAATATCTTTCTCCGGTAGTCAGGAGACAGATACAAGAACACGATTTGTCAAGCGATTTGCGTCTAGAAACACTTCTAATACAAGAATTCATCCAAAATTAATAGCAAAATGGGATGATACTGTTCAAGATCATCATAGAAGCATGTTCTTTGATGTGACAGGGACACTATTTTTAAATAACTACCACAGAGGTACTCTAGCACATATATTATCTGGTGCATCAGCTACAAGTATAACAGAAAGTAATAGTCTTCTTATTACAATAATGTCTGGAAGTGATTCTGGATCAAACTTATTTAGAAAGTATATCACAGCATCACAGCATCAGGTAGGAACAAACTATATTACAGGTGTATATTCTGGTACTTTTTGTATATCTGAATTTGAATCTGGGACATTGAGAGAAGAGTTAAAAAATGCTGGATCTGCAACATTTAAAGAAATATGGTCTTCGCTAGATCACACAGTGGGCTTCTATACGGGTTCCTTGATAATAAACAAGGTTCAAAGATCTGCATTTGCTAATACTCCAAAGAGATTGTTTGTCAATATAACAAATCTCAGATCAGAGTATAGAGCTACTGATAAAGTAAGATTTAGAGTATTTGTAGAGGATATAGAAAGAGTTATTGTTGCTACAAAAACGCCAATTGAAACAAAAAGTGAAATTTTTACAAAAATGTATTATAGAGTGAGAGATTATGATTCAGGAGATGTAATGATTCCATTTGATAGCACTTCAAATGCAACATTATTATCTACTGATATTGATGGAATGTATTTTGACTTTTATATGGACGGCCTACAACGTGGTAGAACATATACATTTGACTTTGAAGTAATTGATCATAATAGCGAACAAGTTTTTACAGAAGTAGCAGCTAAGTTTAGGGTTGTCTAGGTGAGTAATGTCAAAAAAAGTCGTAGATCTTAATAGGCCCCCACTTTTTAGCCCGTCTGTTTTAAGAAGACTAGGGGAAAGAAGAGGGAGCCAGAAAAATGTAACACTCGCTTCACTTCCTGTGCATGAATCATCTAATATTGGAAGTAGCTCGTCTTTTAGATATGATCAACCGGGAACGGGAATAAGATCAACACAAGAGATAGACATAGATTACACTGTCTTTGAAAATCACACATTTTTCAATTCTGCTGTTGCTAAAGTTAATACAGTATTTGAAAAAGTAATAAATGAATTTCCATTTGATGGTACACAAAAAGAATTCGAAGTCTTTGAAGACGGGATGACAGGTTATGAAAAACATATGTTTGATAATTTTCCAAACTATGTTGGCTTTCTAAACTTCTCAGGAACTCAAGTAACAGAAACATCGCCCAAAGCTCTGGGAACACATATAATCGTAGAAGATCTTGCAGGAAACTTATTCCCTGGATTTTCAAAGCTTAAGACAGGTGAGAGAGTAATAGACCCGGGAGATAATTCACTATCTGTTGAATTCCACCTAATGATCCCTAGCCAGTCTAATGACAATCAGATTATTTGTCAAAAGATATCTGGCACATCAGGTGAGTATGGATTTTCTCTAGGAATTAGAAGCTCATCAATGACAATGGCAACAGCAAGCGTTGTATTTGGCGTCTCATCCGGATCAGCAAGGCTTGTAACAAGCGCATCATTTAAAAAGGGTAAGTTCGAGCACATATGTGCAACTTTTGATAGAAATCCTGGTGTAAATAAGTTAATGATCTATGTTAATTCAATTTTACAATCTACATCTTCAAAAGCTTATGAGATGGGCACATTAGATTTTGGTAACAGCCAGTTTTTAATAGGATCTGGATCTAAATTTTCTGTACCAGCTAGCACGATAGCAGATGAGTTTGGAGGCGGAGATAAATTCGTACCTCTTCAGACGCTAAGCGGCGCAATAGATGAGTTAAGAATATTCCATAATGTAAGAGAAAAGCTTGAATTACAAAAAGAAGGAAAAAAGAATATATTTGCTGGCGGCGAACTTCGTACATACTTTAAGTTCAATGAACCTACTGGCACATATAATCTAAACGATGTAGTCCTAGATAGCTCTGGGTATTCACTTCATAGCAAGATTGTAAACTTCAGTGAACCCTTGAGGCAGACTGGATCTCTCAAGCCTCCGATAACATATGAGGAAATGAGAACTTCGCCTATTATGTTTATGGGGCATGAAGATGTTTTTAAACTAAATAATAGATTATTAGAAGATGCAGAAGAGTATGATGCTGATAATCCGAATCTAATAACAAAACTTATACCTATACACTATTTGCTTGAAGGTAGGCAGGTAGAGGGCTTAACATCTGTTACTGGATCACTAGGTAAACCATATGAGGTAATGAACATACCCGGATCAGGAAAGATTGGATCTCCACAACTGATTGCAGGATTTCTACTTGTATGGGCAAAACACTTTGATGAAGTTAAAATGTTTATAGATCACTTTTCCAATCTTGTACATGTCGGGTATGATGACGAAGTTTCTGCTGCAGATAAATTCTTACCATTCGTTGCAAATTATTATGGATTTGAGCTCCCATCATTTTATAGCAACGCTTTCCCGCTTCAATATATTGAAGGAACAAATATAACACAAAACTACACTAGGTCTTTAAAATCTCTAAAATATGTACAGAATCAAATATGGAGAAGAATACTTGCAAACCTAAGTGAGATAACAAGATCAAAAGGCACAGTTCACAGTGTTAAAGCACTAATACGTGCAGCAGGAATTAATCCTGATTCAACGTTTAGAATTAAAGAATACGGCGGACTACAAAGATCATCGCTAAGAGCTATAACACAGGCAAGAACAGAAGTTGCAGGAATGCTAGACTTCTCAGGTAGTCTGGCACCAGAAGACCCAGATGCTACTATGACTCCGCATGGCTTTTCAAGTCACAGACCATACATAACAGGCTCCTACTTATCATCATCAAGACTTGAAGTGGGCTGGCCTAAATTAGGATCCAATATCGCCTTTGGCAGTGGTGGTGATGATTATTATAAACCCTGGACAGAGACAGGCAATTATGATTTTGGGCTACACGGTATTTCTAGAAACAAAGCAGATGGCATGTGGACTTCTGGCTCCTGGACTGTTGAGGCAATATATAAATTTAAAAAAGGAAAAAAACATCACGTTTCACAAAGCCTCATGCGGTTGCACACAACAGGATCAGCTCGAGGTTCTAGAAAGGCAGCTGGCGAATCAGGAATTGCCTGGGCTAACCTGATTGCTGTATCTGGAACTAGTAATTCCGGATCCCTATACCTCTACGCGAGACCAGGTATGGATCTATCAATATCACCTACAGAAGAAAGATTGAGGGTTTTTCCTCTCCTTAAGCTTCACTTAACAGGAGTCAATCTATTTGGCGGAGATAGGTGGAACATATCTTTTGGAAGGTATAGGGGAGATGATCCTAGCAGACTTATAGAAACACCTGAACAAATAGTCGGCGTTAAAAAAGGTGGCTTTGCAACAGGCTCATGGACACTAAGCTCAACATTTTTCCTAAGGGCAGCGAGACAAAGTTACGGAAAAATTAGAGAAACCTATACAACAAGCACAATATTCATGGCAGCTAGGTATAAAGATTTACCGCACGGTTATTTAGGAGGAGTTCAGCAATGTCTCGGTCAGGGTACTATACAAAATAATGTTAGCGGAAGCTTCATAGTAATTGGATCACAAAGCCTAACTAGGGGACTAACAGAGTGGGGACTTAATGATACTGCTGTGGTACAAGAAGATGCAAGATACACAAATTTCTCAGGACAGATTGGATTTTTTAAATACTTTTCAAAAGGGTTAAAGCTAGAAGAGTGGAAAGAGCACGTTAGAAATATAAAATCAGTAGGTACTGAAAATCCAGAGGTTACTTTCAACTTCTTATCAGAGCCTACCGGAGCATTTGAGAGAATGAGAGCAAACGTCCCATTCGATCAGGCTACTACAAAGTCAAATGATGATGGAAGTATTACAATATTTGACTTCTCACAAAATAATATAAATTTTTACGGCAAGGGTTTTGAGAAAAATAAAAATGTTATTAAACCAGAAGATTATGATTATGGAATGCTATCTCCGGGATTTGACGAGGCACAAACAGATAACAAAATAAGAATAAGAAGCTTTCAGAGAGAAGAAAACATTACAGATGATGTAGTATCGTATAGGGCGCCGTTATTCAATCTTCCTAAAATTGATGCTCCTATGGACGATACAAAATTTAGAGTTGACTTTTCAATAGTCAATACGCTCAATGAGGATATAATGAGCATATTTTCAACACTTGACTTCTTTGATAACGCAATGGGTGATCCAAATCTATTTTGGGAAGAAGAATATCCAAGAATAGAGCAAGTTAGAAAAATATACTTTAATAGATTGACAGAAAAGATTAATTTTAAAAAATTCTTTGATTTCTTTAGATGGTTTGACACAAGCTTTTCTGTTCTTATTGAGCAGCTTTTACCGAGAAAAACAAAATTTCTAGGGGTTAACTTTGTAATAGAGCCACATCTTCTTGAGAGAAATAGGGTAAGGTATTTCTTCTATAACTCTTACTTATCAAATTCAGAAAAAACAATACCCGGTCTAGGGGGCATTACAGATGTATTCGATGCAGTTGTTTTAACATCAGCAGGTCTTCCAGGTGAAGAGACAGAATCGGAATAAAAATTATGAAAACTCTTAAATATGATATGCTTATATTTAATAGCTTAAGACAATACACTTTGTATCAAAGTAATATCTAGAGGAAAAAATGGCAAACGTTCCATTCACACCATATGTTGAAAAAAATCTTAAAATATCAACAGTAAAAATTTCTGAAAATTTAACTTCCTCGATTACACCAGATCTTAGAAGGAGAACAGGCCCAGGTGCTAGAACTGAATTGGAAATTACAGCATCTGCACTAACAATTGCAATACCTCGGAATCTTTCGTTCTATGAAACAAGACAAGGAGTGTCAAGAACCGCTGGGTTTGATCTAGGCAGAAACAATCTTCCTCATGTAGGATCAAAACATAGAGTTGACATTGATGGGTATATTGATCACTCCATGGAAATACTAAATTATGGGCAAGTAGCAGAGTTCTCTCATGAAACACTTTTCGATGATGAAATTACAACCCCTACTAATGCCCAGGCATACTTAGAAGCCGGCTCTCTTGCATATTACCCATCTGTTTTATTTGGTACGAGCTACAGAAAGCTTAATCTTCTAGACGGCATAATAGAAATAATGCCAATCAGGGAGGGTATACCAGCTGGATCTATAGACTCCCCGTATCAGATGAAAGGCATAAAAGCAAGCATAATGGTTGGCTCCTTTAATCCGCATGAGGGCGCTGAGCCTATTTCACAGATTATAGAGCTCGAGAGTGATGAGAAAGACTTTTTTATCGACTCACAGGAAAGATCAATGGTTGGCGTTGGGATAAATCTAAAATCTATTGGAATAAGTTCAAATTTAAATGGAACACTTGCCCCGTTTGATGATACAAATATAGTCACTGCCAGTATATATCCTTTTGAAAATATTACTTCATCATCATATAGAAACAGAGGTATTTCAAATCAATTTCAGAAACTAAGCAAAGCTGGTTTTGACTATACAACAAATCCTGACGGATCAGATTCAATTGCCTACGGCGGATTTAAGAGATGAGTAAATTTACAACAATTCCATACAGGCTGAGAATAAGGCAGCTAGATGAAACAGGATCACTTCCTTCAATTTTAAGAACAGGCGACCCAAGAAGAATGGGTAATTATCCTATAATGTTTGATGACGGAAAATCAGAAATATTTGTTACTGCTAGTGTTATATATCCTGATATGCTAGGATCAGGAGACCCTACTCTGTCACCAGGTGCAAATTCAAACCCAATTAAAGTTACACAAACATTAAAGAAGGGATTGGCACCTGTATCAAGAGATATTTTTGCAGAAAACTTTCCGGGATTTTATCCGTTTGATGAGTCAAGAATTTATATAAATCCGCATGGAGAATTCTTTGCCAGTGGCACTTCTTTTGTAGCTGCCCCGGGATTTAGAACACCTATTAAAAGTAAAATTCAAATTCCGATAAATATTTCTTCAAGAGAGGAGTCTATTGTAACTAGATTTCCAGCAACCAGAGCACTTACTGGATCTGAATTCGCTGGTTCTATTAGTCCTGTTCCTCACAATAAAGGAAAGACTGGATTTGTTTACTTTAACTTCAATAAAAAAAGATGGGAAGATATTGGATTAACAGATCCTGCAACAAAAACAAATATAAAATATGACTATAGTGTAGAGTCGTCTGCTGGAAAAGTTGTTTCTGGAACAGAATTGTTTCCAATGCAGTTTGCAAATTCACCATGTAGAAGTAAATTTGCTGCAAATCATGCAGAGCTTATAGACGCGGGATATGATAGAATAGGATCACCCACAAACATTTCAGGAGCACCATTTTTAAACAAATATCATGCAACAGCTAGTCAGTGTTTTTCACTAACTAGCTCAATAGCACACCCGATGGTTCTTGAAAAAATACTTGTTGAGCTTCCTGTTATAGTTAGAAAAAGACAGGGTGCATTATTAACTGGATCAAATGGCCACACACCAGCTCTGGCAGAGGGTGCTGCTAGGGATATAGACAATTATGTATTTTTTATCTATAGACAGAGTAGAAATAGTACTAAATTTAAAAGAGACTCACTACAAGATGTAACTGGTAGCAAAAGATATCTCATAGGCAGTGCATCTATGTCTTTTATAAATACAAATGCAGTTAATTCAAATGTTAGTTTACTTAATCACAATCCATCTTTTTCCTATGACTTTAACAATGCTGTCAGTGGCGCAAATGGAAAATATCTAGAGTCAGTATTTACAGGAAGCGTATTTCTTGAAATAATTCCTGCTTCTCCTTCACTGGGGTTTTCAGGTGAATCTTCTTTGCCATCAAGAGGTGCAATATCACACCAGAATAGTTCAACAACATGCTTGTTTCAAAACGCATGGTCGGGAGGAACATTACCTACAAAGTTTAGTGTTGCAGTGACACCAGATGAACTAGCACCTACAACAGGCTCTATTTCAATGAACGTTCCTAAAAGTCTTGGAATTACAGTTGCCCATCCAAGATATAATCCTGAAAAACTATCAAATCTATTACTTAGCCTTGAAACAGACGGGAGAACGTTTAGAAATAGATTTGGCAGGTCTAGAGATCCAAAGAAAAGAATGTTTGCATTTACAGGAACTTTTCTAGAAGGCTCCAGGCTAAGACAGACAATGAGAGGTTATACATCTGATGTACCGTCTTCTGAGATATCACCGTATATTATTTTTCCAACAGACGATCTTGTTTTTGGTCTAGATGCTGGAATTGCAAATAATATTACTAGACAGATAAACAACTATTCAGCAAGCATATTAACAGATGGCGGCGACCCAACTGGTAGTATGTCTGCTACATTCAACACAGGATCACTGATAAAGATTATGCCTATGGGTGCAAAAGTTACTCTTTTTGGATCAATGATTAAGCGAGGCAGGGAAGTCTTCCCAGTAATGAATCAGAATCTTGTTTCAGATGCAATAAGCGAAGCACTTGTATTTGACATACCGTGTCTTGATCAATACGATATCGAGGATACATCTTTGTTTAGCGGATCTTATGTTGAAGAATACTTTGATGGCACACTTTCGGGTGTTGGTCCTGAAGGCTTTAGAGGTATTAAGAGATCCCTTAGCGATGGAAATCTTTCCGATTCAGGTTCATTTAGAAGAAATGTTAAGCTTGTAGATGATAGAGAGACTTATTACGATACTTTAATGCCTGATATAAAGAGATATGCTATTCAAAATGGCGCTGAATTTTTTGGTTCTGCTAATACTGCTAAGTTTAATCCTTTTGATTTTATTCTAGAGCGTGGCTCAAATAGAATGGATTTTCCATATCGCCATAATCCTATAAGAAAGATCAGAGATAAAACAAAGATATTAGACAACTTTAATAGGGCAGCATTTATAAAAGCACAATCTGTTAAAACTGCACTTTTTAGTGTAGGTTATAGATTATTACATGAAGGTGGCGCAAACGTAATCCCTAAGGTCTGGCATCATCGGATAACAGGAGCAATGGGCACAAAATATGGTGTTAGAAATATATTTCTCGAGAGAACAAGTGCGACATTTAGAAGAGATAGATATGGTCAATTTAGAGATATGCTTGAGCCTAGGCAAGATGGAAAGATGTATATTCTCGGATCAGAGCGACCAGGTCCTGTGGAATGTGTATTCCTAGATTCAGACGGTGAAATAGTACCAGGTTCAGAAACATCAGTCTCAAATATAAGCAGGGAATCTACATCGTCTATACCATACTTTGACTTTGTTGAGACAAATAGGGGCTTTACTACTGGATCATTTTCTAGTAGAAAGATCGTGCCATTTAAAGATATTGTTGCAACACCTGAGAAACTTAAGATTAAAAAATAATTTAATGCGCAGAGCTAAAAAACAAGAATGGCAATAACAGAAGAAGAATTATCTAGACTACCCTTTATTATAATCAAGTCAGCTACTGACATTGTAGAGGCAGTTGTGTGTCCTGTATCACTTCAGGTGGGAACTGCAACAAAGCCTGCTAATATTGTTATAACAGGAAAGGCTTTTTTTGAAAATGAAATTGATATATCATCTTTAATCTCTGTTGATTCATTGAGTGTTTTAAATTCTGTTTATTTATCAGGTTCACTATCAGGATTTGTATGTACAGGGTCAGCTATATTTAAATCAGGAATAAGCGGATCATTAACACACCTTACTGATGGGACATCATATCTTGTTGCAGGATCAAATGTAACAATAACATCTGGTTCGACCGGCCAGATAACAATTGCTGCTGCTGGGGGATCAGGCTCACCAGGTGGATCCGATACACAGCTTCAATATAATGATGGTGGATCTTTTGGTGGAATCGGAGATATAACATGGGATGATACTGATATCACTATTGGAACTGTTAACGGTGATACAAAGCTTAAATTTAGGGACAGCGGCCTCTATATAAATTCACCCGCTGATGGGAAGTTGCATATAGATTCTGATAATCAGGTTCTTATCATGTCCGGCGGAGGTGCAACTTCATATGATGAATCATCTGCTGCAGATGTAAGTTTTTATGTTTCGGGTAGTACGCCAAGTTTTGATTTAGCAGCGGGTGGCGCAACTGTATTCGGCGGAGACACACATGTGTCAGGTGGAATGAGGGTTGGAGGATCAATTTTATCAGTCTCAGAGTATATTGATCATATAGGTGATCCAGATACTTTTATTAGATTTGAAGATGATACTATATACTTTGATGCCGGTGGTCGAAACTTCATAAAGATTATTGAGACTGGGACAGATAAACTTATTATTAATAATGGTGCACTTGATATTGACTTGCAAGTCAAAGGGAATAGCTCAGCGAATCTATTGAGGACAGATGCAGCAAATGATAGTGTCTACTTTGGAGCCAATAGTGCTGCCGGGGTTGACAATAGCTTCTGGGTATCTGGCTCTATAGGATCTAGAGGGACATCAATAAGGGGTACAGCTGTATTCGGCGGAGATTCAATAATATCAGGAAGCATCTATGTAGACAGAGATATAGAAGCGCTAGGTGCTGTGAAAGCAACATCTGGCTTAAGCGGCTCACTGACTAGACTCTCAGACGGCAAAAGCTTTATTGAAGCCGGTGCAAACGTTACAGTTACATCTGCATCAAATGGATCAATAACAATAGCAGCAACATCAGGCGGTGGTGCTGGAGGGTCTGGAGACTATCAATCAAAAACATCTAATTTCACTGCAACGACAAACGAGTATATGTTTGGAGTAAGCACATCAGGTGGCGCAATCACAGGTACACTACCTGCAGCTTCTTCTGCAGGCTCTGGAAAGCAGTATATCTTTAAGGACTCCGGAGGGCATGCAGGAGACACCGGAAGAGGCATATACATAGCCACTGATAGCAATTCAGAAAAGATTGATGGTGCCGCTGCTGCAAGTATAAATGTTAGCTCTGGCTCAATAAGCTTAATGACAGATGGAAGTAACTGGTTTGTATTTGGGGTATCATAATGTCAGCAAATAATAGATCATTATTTAATGAAAGTGGAATATTGCGGCTAAGAAATTCAGGTGAATGGCGACCTATTCTTCTCACAGAGGCAACAGGAACTCGGGCAACCAGACAGACTGATGGATCAGAAGTAATAGAGCTAATGTCAGTATCTGGTGATATAAATACTGTTAGAATTAACTCAGGATCAGCCAAGCTTGGTGGAGGAACAAATGCAACACAGAATAGTGCAGCTGCATACACATTTCCTCTTTTAAAACAGGACGGTACAAGATTTAAACTTGATGAACAGTTTAATGTTGATATATTTATGGAGTGGACATCTACACCCGGAGCTACAGATAATAATACATGTTTTTTTGCAGTTTGTCTAACAGACGGAAACACAGAATTTGCAGTTAGTGGTGAGCAAGGGTTGTTTGGCCCGATGGTGACATGGAATCACGCAACAGGCCCAAAAGTAGGTACAGTCAGCAGAGGCGGAAGTTTTAATTTGTCAAATCCAGATGCATCTATAGTTTATCTTAGGGGTTCTATAACAACAACAGATTCTGGAACAGACTATCCTGTCTATAGGGTGTGGTCAGATGGATATGACAGTGGTGGAGATATTGAACAGAGTAAGTCGGTAGATGGTGCAGCACACTGGGGCGGATCAATGTCTTCCAGACCATCAGTTGATGCAGCCCTCTCAGTAGGAATAGGTAGACATACAACAAAAGCGTCAGACTCAACGTTTTCTATCAGGATTTACTATAGGGTAAGTCAGGTTGCTACATATTTGGGTTCATCAACCCTAAGGCCGGGCACATAATGAAATTTATTTTTTTATTTTTTATTGCTTTTGATAAAAATTATCTAATTCACTTTTCTAAATTTTTATAATAATATAATTAGTATAGTACTAGGAGCAAATAGTGGCAGGAATTCTTGATCCAAAATCCAGAATTATGGATGTTGTATTAACTGAGCAAGGCAAAAGACAGGTTGCTTCTGGTGAACTAAGAATTGAGTTTGCTGGCTTCACCGATAAGCATACATTCTATCAGAGAGATGTTGCAAGCGGTTCAGATGATGCCACTACAAGACTGTATTTTGAAGCTATTCCACTTCCGTTTGATCAAGTTACATTTGAAACTGATGATAGCGGAAAAATGATAAATTATGCAGGCGGAGACTTAGAGCTAAGATCAGGAAGACTCTGGGAGTCACTTCCGGTAACAACAGAGGAAGAAGTTGCAAGATTTGTAGAGAGTGAATTTTCAACGTCCGGTGGTCTGCCTGGATTTGCAAGCTTGGCATCGGGAATTGTTACATCATCTATTGATAATTTTAGAAGACTACAGTATATTGGAACAGATGACATATTTTTTGGAAAGGAATTTTCAATTAATCAAAACAGAGTGGAGTGGATAGTAGATGACAATACCGACGGGAGGACTTCAGATAGCCCATTTAATAGATCACCAGGATCTGGAGACGTTGAATATATTGATCTAGACACCATAGAGCCGTTTTTCCTAGATATGCGAATGCAGCATCTTCCTAATTTTAGATTTCTACCACCCATGACTAACATTGCCACAACACCTGACTCTATTGGAAAGTTTAACTATACACAGGAGAAGGAGGACAATCCTGATGGCTTTCTAGGTGAATATACTATTATGGAGCCATATAGAATAGAGACCATGGAAAGTCTTGATGCGTATCTTGCAGGAAATGAATACCCTGCAGATCCAGGTGCTCCGGGCGGCATGTTAGAAAAATCTTTTATTGAAATAGATTTTGAAGGAAGATCCCGGCAGCAAAATCTTGTATGTCAGATGTTTGAGATGGGTAAAAATGAATTAAAGAAACTAGACGTTGTTGATTTTGGCGTATTTTTTGATCAAAATACAGGAAATAGTAAACATATATTCTTTTGCGGAAAGGTATTTATTGATGATGTTGGTCTAGGTACATTCGTTAACTTATTTACACTTAGTTTTGAGAGAAATTTATAATGATAATTTTTAATAGAACATCAAAAAACAACTGCCTAATTTTTGATAAAAATAGGTCAAAAGTAGACGGTGGATTACATGTCTATCTAAAGGAGATAATTAAGCTCCCAGACGGTTCAAAAAAATATAAATACGAAATATCTTTTGCTATAGACTCTGAGTCTTTTATAAAATCTACTGCCCATAGAATAATAGTTACACCAATTCCTCCAGGTCTGGGCGGTAGAAAGCAGCTCAAAATTCAGGAAACTGTTGGTAAGTTAAATAGCGGATTAGGATTATTAAGTGATGGCGACAAAATTTTAAAAAAATCAGGAAAAAATAGGCTAATAAAAGCTTCAACACTAGATGAAATTAATCTTACTGAGCATGCATCATGGATTACAGATATTCCACAGGTAGCAAATCTTTTGTGGAAAGGATGTAATTCTAGTGAGGTATTAATAGAAGCTATGTCACATACAGGCTATGAAACAACTAAGCCAGAAAATGAAGCAGAAGCTTCATGGAGTACACAGATAAGGATGATAAACCCAGAAAATCCAGGATTAAGCAGTGCTATTGTAAAAACAACCCAAGACTTTAAGAAGGCAATTGCAGTTGGTGCAAATCCAGACAATATCATAGATGAAACAAAACCTTCTTACGTATTAAAAACTGTTGATGAAATAAATAAGAATGCTTCTAAAGATTCTCTACACAATCAGGAAGCAGCTATTGGACCACAGTTTGACGGAGGCGATCAGAAAAAAGAAACTAATACTGTAGAATCTATGGTTGCACAAAAAACCCACTTCACTCTAAGTACTGATGAAATTTTTGAAGCTAGCACAAGATACAGGACAGCAGTTGATATTTTAGAAGGAAATATGGGTGAGAAAACATCAGCAGCACAGGATACTGATAATGTATCAGTAGTTTGGTCAGATGAGGAAAACTTTGAAGATTCTGTTATTGAAACAGTAGGCGAAAATACTACAGAGACTAATCAACCATATGAAATATTGTTTGAGGCACTTGAGGCAGCAGAGTCTGTATCATTTTCATCAGGCTTTGCAGAAAGTGAAGTTTACTAGCTTGTAGATCAACATCAATAATTTTTGATTTTTAATATATTATGGCAATAAGAAAAAAAATAAACAAAAGACTTACTGGAGAATATAAATTTTCCAATAGTAGCAATGCTCTTTCGGATCGTAGCGATTATATCACTAGAGACGTTTCATCATATATACCCGTCAGGGGGAATATTACTCTGGGAAGGATCCCAATTAAGACAACAGTTGTCATTCCAGAAGCGCTAGGAGAATCAAGCGGATTAATACCATTAAACATAAGCGTTTTAGATAGAAATGGTAGGCTTGTACAGGAAAAAATTGTTACTGTTGACCATGTAAATGAAAAAAGAATTGCACTTATTCCAAATAGAAGGCCTGATATCTCTGTTTCGACTGAGACTGATAATTTTGCAAGAATAATTTCAATTCAGCAAAGAGATCCTATTGCAAATTATATTTTTTTATATTGCAGTACAAGCGGGAACACAGAAAACCCATCATCTTGGAAAAAGATTTCTGAGTTTAACCTGACTAAAAATCAGTCAGTTTCAATTGAATATATGTGCAGTGTAGAGCATGTTGCAACCTTTAGGGCAATAGCTGTCAATAAAAAGCTAAATCTGTACGGAGCATTTAAAGATTGTATTTCAATGGGATATTGTTTACCGTCAGATAGTCGAAAAAGTTTTGAAAAAAGAAATACAAACTATCTACATGCCGTTATTAATACAGTGCCGCAAGTAAGAAATAGACCAGCACCTTACCAGCCAGGTGTTTCATTAATATTTGCAGGGAGAACATACATAAACAATATTGCAATAATAAAGAAAAGAAATGTAACTACAAAAGAAAAAAGATTTTCAATTATTTCTCATGTACCCGTTAGTTCAATAAATAAGTTTTATGATACAACTCAGCTTGATGAAAATACAATATATGAGTATGAGATAGAGTGTCTTTCTGGTGATTCATCAGATAGTGAAATTTGTAGAAAAATAATAAAATATGTTAAGCCAAAAGACTATATAATTTCATCAGCAAGGTTAGTACGTAGCATAAATGTATCGGGCATAATAAAGTGTGAATTTCAGCTTGAGGCAACATTTTCGTTTGATTCTGGAGCAGGGATTATTACCTTGCTTAATAGCATGGGCATGGAGTCATTCTTTAATAATGATATTGAAAGCATTAAAGAAAAAATTTCTAATATTATAATTTTTAATTGCAAAAGAGTTGAAATATCTAAAAACGGATATGCAATCAAAAACTTGGGAATTACAAGCCTGGGTGTGTATGCATCATCATTTAAAATGAATGAAAAGTGTGGTACTGTTATATATGAGTTTGTTCCGCACATAATAACTCCTTCTGCAGCTATTGATGAAATATCTTCAAGAACAAGTGATGGAAATATACCTCCTACATTGCAAGGTGCAGCAGATTTAAAAGAAACACCTGCTAATAGTTCTGGAATATATAAGTTTTTTAATGAATATTCTATCAATGAGGGGACACTTAGCTATGGAAATATATTAAAAAATAATCACCCAAAAAATTCAATACTTGGAGATAATACGGGAGTAGTATCTGCAGTCATAGTTCCTGTACCAAGTATTGCTAGTGCTAACCAAGGTAAAATTGAAAATGCATATTTTACAGTAAGGCCTAATAAAAGCTGCATAATAAGCTGGAAATTCACTGGTAAAAATATTAGTCATTTTGTCATTATAAAAAATATTAATAATGAAAGCATTGTCATAGGCGCACATCATCATATGCCGAATATACCCGGCCAGTTTAAATTTGTAGATACATCAGGAAAAACAGACGCTGGATCTTTATCGTACTCTATTGTTTTAAAAAAGCTTGATGGAACAGAGATTAGAAAAGATACACAAACAGATGCAGTTCAATATTAGGAAAATTTATGCCGTTTAAAATTACAAAAGGAATTAAGCAAAATGCATCTTTCCCTACAAAAAAGCTTGCAAAAAAACAAAGAGGACCAAGCTCACCAACAATAAAAGTAGGTAGTTCAACACACCCGGGGCATGCTGGCGGCACCGGTGGCGCTGGCTCAACCCCATCAAAAACCGGAGATATGATAAGATTTAATGAGCCAAATGAGCTTATTAGGGAAAGAGGTCTTTCAAGGGCATTACCTGTTATACTATCATCGTTTGATTATATCCCGCTTTTAAAGCAAGACGGAGATGATTTTGCAGATGCACCAAATACTGCATATGAATTTTTTATGATACAGCTTCAGACCTGTCTTATAGTAAAATTTCTTGTATCTTCTTTGATGAAACCTGGGTGGTCTGGGAATGAGCATTTCGACTGGTGGGATGAAGTGTCAGCCCCCGAGTTTGTGCTATCAGCTCCTGCAGGTACATATGAAGGTGCATTTGCAGGCACATCTACATCTCGAGGTAAGCAGCGAGATTTTGTAATGGGTGTATTTAGAGAGACAACATTGCAAACATCAGAAATGCTGCAAGCAATGGTTGAAGGATATGTAAGGCTTGCAGAGCTACGTCATATGCTAGATCTTAAAGGATCTTCCGGTCTCTGGGGCAGTCGTATGGGATTATTATGGGCTGCAGCAGAAGGTGGCGACGTTTTCTCGGTGTTTACATCCAGAAACGCGGAGCGATGGGCTGGTGATAGTTGTAAAAATTACTATACCAAGGCATACAGACAGCTTACAGATGTTATAAATTCTGACAACAAAGCAGGCAAAGTTAGTGACTTGTCAGATCTCTGGTTTATGCTAGGTGGTTCTTTTGATAGCTGGTTTTCATCAACTAATACATCTATCTGGCTAAGCCTTTCCAGGATTCTTTATGATGGTATGTATTACGGCGGTTTTGCGATCAACGAAGATGTGTCCACAGTGCTGGGTGGCAGCGGATCTTACAGCACACCAGACGCATTGGTATCAATGAATCACATGAAACATCTCATGGATCTTGTTCAAGAAGCATCATTAGCATATAATAATACAATATTATCACCCTCCGGTACTACTTTACCTAATTTTGGGTCAGACATGATCTGGCATCAGCCAGACATAGCAGATATTGTTGAATACATTGATAAAATCGAACCACCTGAGCTAGCAGTAACTTGTCTTAATCTTTTATTAACAACGATAAACAATAAGTCAGATCCTGGCAGGGAAAATCAATCTGCACTAGCAGATCAGACAGTAAGGGCTAAATCGGGCAATGAAGATGCCTCCTTAATTACCACCAATATCAGAGCATTCGATGGAGACACAACATATCGCACACTTGGGTCAGACAGAGAAATTGGCTCACCTGAATCAAAGAACTCAATCATAAGTAATGTTGTAGGAAAAATGGATACCCCGTGGTCCACCTGGGCATCAGACCCAGCCGGTTCTGCAATGTGGAGCCTCTTCGGTGCCAAAGGCCCATACTCTCATCTTTCTGGATTTGCATTTGGTGGCTTTACACTCGCAGGATCAGGACTCGGCTATCTAAGACCTGCTGTCCAGCCTGGGTTTGTTGCTGGTGACATCTTTGATGCAAATAAGACACCCCTCTCATTTGAAACAGGTGCAAGCTTATCAAATTCAGATTATTTATTAGGATATGATGTATTTAAACATTCTATCTTGTCTAGTGTTGATTCTCAAAATGTTTTCACTCTATGGGCAGCAGCTCTAAGAGAAATCGTCTTAACAGCAAATATGGCTCACTGGTGCTCAACACAGCAAGGTAATTCATATAGAATGGGATTTCAGTGGGCAGTTCAACCTACTCACTACGGCGCTGGCTCAGTGGAAGAAGGCGCATCACGGCTGACCGCTGAAACAAACTATTTTGATCAATCTTATGAGGAAAGTGCAGAGACATTGTTGGGTGGAG
>TARA_R110001583_G_scaffold61722_1_pt1 | contig 25150 bp, 13 predicted proteins | sample TARA_R110001583 | Tara Oceans TARA_R110001583 (sample SAMEA4398432) | marine metagenome | biome: Polar Biome; feature: [MES] marine water layer (ENVO:01000295) within the mesopelagic zone...; material: water (ENVO:00002006), including particulate matter (ENVO:01000060) such as...... | reverse complement strand
ATGGATATCAACAGCATACATTCATCGCTAGTCTACAGGTCAGATCGGTATGGTCAATTTAGAGATCTTTTAGAGCAAAGGTCAGAAGCTAAATACTTTACAAATAAGGAGATGATGGAGTCACCTATAAGGATAAAATTTGTTATCCCATCGACTAACACACCAGCAGCACCCATCAACACAACTTGCCAAAACTTAAGTCATGAATTTACCTCTTCTCTTCCATACTTTGATGGTAAGGCAGTTGATAGACCTGATGATCCATTTAAGAAGACGGTGACTAATATAGCGCTTGGGGTATAAAAATGTCAGCCTCTAAGACACATGCATCTGAAAAAGAGCTCAAAAAATTAGGTTCTTATATAATCTTTGATAGTGAAACAGGTGATGTCAAACGCATTGTTTTTCCGAACAGCGTCCAGGTAGGTCTAGCTTCAGAATCTTTTGCATCTGGGACTTTTAATGTCAGCGGCACAATTGAGTCATCACTTGGTATATCTGGGTCATTAACTAGATTGGTTGATGGCAGATCATATCTTTCTGCAGGAACCAATGTTACAATAACGTCTGAGTCAAACGGCCAGATTACAATAACAGCGGCAGGCGGTTCCAGTTCACCTGGTGGAAGTGATACTCAACTTCAGTATAATAACGGTGGCGCATTCGACGGAATAGCTTCTTTCACATGGGATGACACTGATCTTACAGTTGGTACAACTACAAAACTTAAGTTTAGAGATGCAGGTTTGTTTGTGCATTCACCAGATGATGGTTACTTGGTTATAGATTCTGATACTAGATTAGCAATAACAGGTTCAGGCGCTGTACCCAATGCAATCTCACTCATCACAGACAACGCAGCGGGAGGAATAGATATTGATTCTGGCACTGGTGGGTATCAAAATACGTCTACAGGAAAAATACATCTAACATCCTCTATAAACTCAGGGGACAGTAACGCTATTCAACTTTTAGCTTCTGCAGGAGGCATTCAAATTAATGCTGTTGGTGCTGCAGGTGAGGATGTTAGTATTATCAATACTGGCGGGTCAATTAATCTATCAGCAACAGAGACTGCTTCTGACGCAATTAATATAGACTCATCTGGTGGGGTAGATATCGATGCTGCTGATGAAATAACGCTTACTACAACAACAGCAGATGGCCACATTTCGTTAGTTAGTGCCCATACAGCTGGTGTTGCTGTTCACATTGATGCAAATACTAACGCAGGTTCAATTGTTGACATTGATGCAGGTATTTTGCAAATTGACGCCACCGGTGTAGCAGATATTAATTCTGGCGGCACACTAAGTCTAGGAACAGCAAACAGCAATGTAGCTGTCAATATTGGTCATGGAAACTCTGAAGTTACTGTCGGTGATAATCTAAACATCTCTGGAAATGCTACTGTTGTTGGAAATTTAGGCGTCAACGGTATTATAACAGGTTCCATGGGTTTAAGCGGTTCGTTGACGCGCCTAGTAGATGGTACATCATATCTTGCTGCTGGGTCCAACGTAACAATCACATCTGCATCAAATGGTCAAGTGACAATCACAGCAGCCGGCGGCTCTGGGTCCCCAGGGGGAAATGACACTCAGCTTCAATATAACAACGGCGGTAGTTTCGATGGAATATCTGCTTTCACTTGGGATGATACAGATCTTTTAGTAAGTACAACAACAAAACTCCAGTTTAGAGATAGTGGGCTTTATATAAATTCTCCTGCTGATGGAAAATTGCACATAGATTCTGATAGCCAAGTTTTAATAATGTCAGGCGGCGCCCCGGCTACTACAAATGAAGGTGCATACCCAGATATTAACTTCTTCGTGTCAGGTTCAATGGGTTCTAAGGGAACAGCTACTAAAGGCACAGCACTGTTTGGAGGAGACACTGTTATATCCGGATCTTTACATGTAAAAGGTGGCAATACGGTTGGAGGCGCAACATCAGCAGCTATCATATTAGACTCAACAACATCGAGTAAAATCGTCTGGGATTCTGAAGATGACGGTAATTCACCAGATGCCGCTGTGTATGAATCGGGTGGTTCACTATATCTAAGTTCGTCAAATGACGTTAGGATATACGCAGGAACAGATGATATTTTACTATATCCCAAAGATATGTTGCAAATCATTGAAGATGAAGATGCATCAGGAAATTTTGCTTCATTTTTTGCACAACCTTCTGATGGTGTATATTATAATGTCTTAGACATTGGAGACACCGGTGTTATTATAAATGACGACAGCAGGGCAGACTATGATTTCCGCGTTGAGTCTGATAGCAACACACACATGTTTTTCATAGACTCAGGAAATAATACAGTGGGGGTTAATACGTCATCTCCAATACATGCTCTTTCTGTTGTAGGCGCAGTCAGTGCTTCACTAGGCTACAGTGGATCGCTTACAAAGTTGATTGATGGAACATCATACCTAGCTGCTGGGTCTAATGTAACAATCACATCTGCATCAAATGGTCAAGTAACAATAGCAGCTAGTTCAGGCGGCGGTGGTGGTGGATCAGGTGATTACCAAGCAAAGTCAAGTGACTTTACTGTAGGCACTAGTGAATATATGTTTGGCATAACCACATCTGGCGGTCACCTGACAGGAACACTTCCAGCAGCATCGTCAGCAGCGGCTGGAAAACAGTACATCTTTAAGGATACTGCCGGATATGCTGGCCAAACCCTTAAGGGCATACACATAGCTACCAATGGAAGCGAAAAAATAGATGGTGCATCAGCAGCCAATATTCTAGTTAACTCTGGGTCTATGACTATAATGACTGACGGAAGCAACTGGTTTGTGATAGGGATTTCGTAATGAGCGCTAATGGAAAAACTTTATTTAAGGAAGGTGACCACTTCAACCTAAGAGCTTCAGGTGAATGGCGTCCAATTATCTTGACAGAAGCAACAGGAAGTAGAACGACAAGGCAGACAGATGGAACTGTGGTAATAGAATCGTTGTCAGTTTCAGGTGACTTACACACAGTGAACATCAACTCAGGATCAGCTAAGCTCGGCGGCGGCACTGGAGAAACACAGAATAATGCAGCTGCATATACATTTCCACTTTTAAAACAGGATGGGTCAAACTACAAGCTTAATGAACAGTTTAGTGTTGACATATTCATGGAGTGGACAGACACACCGGGCGCGACAGACAATAACACATGCTTTTTTGCTGTGTGCTTAACAGATGGAAACCTCGGCTTTGCTTCGGCAGGCGAACAGGGGCTCTTTGGGACTATGGTTACCTGGAATAATAATTCTGGACTAAAAGTTGGAACTGTTAGTAGGGGCGGCGGCCAGACGCTCACTTCAGTAGATTCTGCTCTTGCGTATTTAAGAGCCTCAATAACAACCACAGATAATGGAACAGATTATCCTGTCTATAGAGTTTGGACTGACGGGTATGATAGCGGTGGTGACATTGAACAATCCAGGACTACAACTGGTGCCTCACAGTGGGGAGGATCAATGTCATCCAGACCAACAGTAAATGCAGCGCTTGCTATCGGAATAGGCAGGCACACCGGGAAAGGAGCCAATTCGGAATTCGATATTAGGATCTATTATAGGGTAACTCCAGTTCTTTCATATCAAGGTTCATCAACATTAAGACCCGGTACTTAAAATTTCACATTCTAAAAAAACTTTTGTACCATAATTAGTGAAGAGAGGCATAAAAACATGGCAGGGATTCTAGACAATAAGAAAAGAGTTATGGATGTTGCTGTGACCGAAGAAGGTCGACGACAAATGTCATCTGGAAAAATGAAGATAGAGTTTGTGTCATTTACAGATAGGCACACATTTTATGAAGCAGACATTGCAAGTGGTTCATCTATTGCAAGTGATAGAATATTTCTCGAAGCAACATCACTGCCACAAGATTCTATAGTATTTGAAACAGACGGGTCAGGTAATATTGTTTCATTTGCAGGTGGAAATTTAGAGGTGAGCCCAGATGGAGAAATCTATGAACCCTCAACTTCAGTAAGAATTAAACGGGTTGCTAGTCCAGATATATTTACATCTTTAACTGCAAGTCTTCTTAAACAATCATTAGATAGTTTTAAAAATCAATTTTTGATTGGTACACACCCGTTTAATGACGTGTCATCTTCATTTGGTGCCAACTATGATCATATAACTTTTGATGTAACAGATGATGGCCCAGCTGCTTCATCAGATTCTATTTCATACAATGTAGATGCTTTATCACCTGGTCCGTTTAATGACGTAATGTTGTTTACACGACATACTGACTTTTTGCCTCCTATTTTTTCAGAGCTCGATGGCACAAAGAAAATATGTGCAAGTCCAGGTACAGCTTGGCCTGACTTGTCGGGAGGGAGGACAATGGATACTCTTAGCGACGCTCTAAGGCATGTATACAGAACCAAGCCTAACCTTGCAGACAATAAGTTCATTCCGGGAGATAGTGATCTGAAGATGTTTCCTAATAAAACAGTAAAGCTTATGGGTTCCGGGACACCAGATATGAATATTGGTTGTCAAATGTTTGAGCTAGCTAAAAATGATGCAAAAGTAACAAAACTTGAAATGGTTGATACTGGATACTGGTCAGCACCTCAAGGATATACGATTAGAGTTGTCTTTGCAGGAAAAGTATTTATAGATAGCGTAAATACACCATGCTTTGTACCAATATTTACTCTAATTTTTAGTAATAATAAAGCTATGAATGTTGACCAAGTATCTGAACAGCTGGCGACGGACATGGCCACAGCTGGTCACACAGAGTTGGCTTCCATGATGGTAAACCTGCATATGGGGAATCAAATTGACGGCATTAATTATAATAGCGGATTACCTAGTGATCAAGATCCTGATCGATCTGGTTTACGTGAGGATTAAATAAAATGATTCAGACTTCTGCACCTAAGATAAACTCGTTAAGCTTTCGAGCTAGACATGCTAAAATTATTGACATGGAGAAAACAATAAACGGAGACACGATCTATACTTATGAGTTTTCAGTTACAGTTAGTACGTCACTAGCTTTGACATATGAGATAGCAACATTATCTGTTAAAGCTAAACCTCTACCACCAAGTAAGTCAATGCCAAAATCGCTAAGTGTCGAAAATTTAAATTCTTTAAATTACATAAAAAATACAGCAACACCCGCAGCTGCTCATTTAGATACTGTAGCGATGGTACACACACCTGTTCCAACACCCGGGGGCGCACTCATGCAAGAACAAGTTAGTTCTTTAGCAAATAACAATACCCTGCCGGGCTTTGGCGGAAGTTTCTCTAGTCAGTCTCCACAGACACTGCCAGATTTTAGTTCAACGGCACTCTCCGCTGTTTTAAATTTTGACAGACTCTATCGAAGCTTTCTTATTTCAAAAGCAGTTGCTAGTTTTATTACAGATATAGCAGCAGTTAATGTTTCTGTTAACGGATTTATTGATACAAGGGTCGCTGACAACTTTAAGAATAACATTAGCGGTAATGGAGTAAGTATCAAATCATCTCAGAAAACAAGTTTGTTTAGCCCGATACATTCGGGTATACCTAACACTAACTTCTATACAGGTGCGCCAGTAGTTAAGTTAGTAAAATCAAACGCAATACCAAGTACTGCTCCAAACCTAACAACAGTTGTCAATAGTGCATACGGTTACACAGATATAGTTTCAAGTTCTCCAAGTGAGAAATATTTTGAAAGAGGGCCAGGTAATTCTGTAAAGGCTACAAATACTCAAACAGGATTAAATAATAATAATGTAAGTATACCTAGAGGTATTACAAATCTTGATACACGAAACATTGGAAGTAACGGATCTAATGTTTTTTTACCTGATTTTAGATCAGCGGCTGTTCGATCAATTTTTGATTTTGGAATAGCACCTAGTTCATTAATTCCTGTAAATGTTGATAACACAATTGTATCTGTTATGCAAAATTTTCAAGGAACATCTAATTTAAAAAATAACGGATCTTAAAAATGCCAGCTCAACCCATATATGGTAGTTCAAACAATATAGGTGCTTCAGCAGAACCACCAAGCGTAGGTTCTAGTTCAGGACACCCTACTACAGCACCTGAAACATTAATATTAACTCACCCACAAATTCAAAACCCAGAGATTAAAGCTGTTGCACAAGTTATGCGACAATCTCAAATAATGGATACAACAGCTCTATCTATTAATGAAATGCCATCTGTACCATATATCCCTTCGATTGCACAAGATTCAACTAAGACGTTTAATGTCAAGTCACAAGTTAGTATTTCACAAAGTGCTCTAGTAGCTCCAGATTTCTCACTTGAAGTTACTGCAAGAGATTCTAGAAGTATACCTTTAGATAAAAAAGTAAAAGCTATAAATCATCAAGCAAACGTTAAACGATACATGACAGTTACAATACCTCCTAAGATAACAACATCACCAGGACGAGACGGTGCCATATATATAGAAATTACACAGCAAGATCCTGTTGCCACCAGTGTTATGCTATACTATAGAATTTTTTCAATTACAGGCGGTTCTGCTTATCAGCAAATAACTGAAGTTACATTGAACAAATTAAACGGTCCTAAAATAGAACTTTTAGATGTACCCAGTTCAGGTACACTTCTTGTCAGGGCTGTGCCCATGTGTCAAGGAAAGTCGTCTGGTCTTTTTACAGACATTGTTGTTAGACCCTTTACAGCAAAAAATCAAACATCATCAGAAGATATGAATCATGGTGTGATCCAGAGTTATAGTAACTCAACGGGCATTTTTATTAAAGTCACAACAATTGTAGGTAATGCTAGCTTTGCTTGTATAGCTAGAAAAAATATTAGTGCTTCTGACAAAAAATTTACAGTCATATCTCAGTATGAACCTGCGAAGAACGGAACTAGCATACTATCACACCAAGATAATGATGTGCAATTAGGTGCAACATATGAATATAAACTTCAGTTCTTAATGCCTGATGGCACAGAATTATTAAGTAAACATAGCACATTAAATAAAAAAGTTCAAATATTTCCTACACCCGGAATTATTATCTCTAGATTTGTTACAACACCTGCAAATGCTTCAGGTGAGTTCGGCGTCAGATTTAATATTTCTACTGATAACAAAAATACCTCAGCAGAATCTTTAGTTTTTTCTTCACTTAAAAAGATGGGTCTTTCTAATCAATATTTAGATGATCTCAGGCAAAGCAAAGATATGGCACCAAAGCTTTACTTTTTTCACGTTATTAGAAAAAACTTAGTAACTGGTCAAGAGGCAGACTTCGGTTTTGTCCCGCCTGGAACTTTTGCTGATACTGGGGGATCTGGTGCACTAGCAATACCTCCAAAACAATCATTTGCATACGAATACTGTATTGAACTTATGTGTAGAGATACAGATCAAATAATAGAAGAACTGAAGAATACAAAGTCATTTCGCCAGAATAAACTATTTGAAGAATCACCACTCATAGGTAAAGCAAGTATTGCAGAAAAATCTATTTCTAACCCAAATACACAGAGCAAGTATTTTTCTCCACATGCAATTATTAATAGCACGATTTCAACAGGTGATGCACTTGTAAAAAATCATAGTGGCGGCTCACTAGGTATGAGTGGTACTGGAAACATTAAAATATTACCAGTCTCACTACCTGCTTCGTCTGATATAAAAATAAAAAGCCCGTCTGTTAGTTCTAATGAATTTGGTGACGTGTTTTTAATGTGGAAGACTGTGGGAACAGCTAAGGTTGATCATTTTATTATCACAGCAAACCGCCCGGGTTTTTCATATCCGTGTGGTGTTTGTCATCATAAAAAATTTGAAAGCAAATATTTATTTGTGGATAGAACGCAAAAGACTGTCCCTGGCGTTATTACCTACACAATAACACCAGTCTTGTTAGACTTTAATAGAGGCGAAGATACAACTATTGGGCAAGTCGTCGTTGTAGGAGATTAATATGAAACAGTTTTTATATAAGTCAAGCTTTAAAAATGAGCTTATTGTATTAAGTGATAAATCTTGTAAAGGGAGTAACTAATGGGTGGTTGGGACGATCCGCTCCGTGATATAGTACTCCTTGTCATCGAGGGCGCTATAGGCACAAGTAGCGGCGGCGAAGCCTGGACACCAGAGGGTAGCGGCGATGAATATTGGGACCCAATGTGCTGTGTTGCTGGAACACTAATTCTTACAGACTCTGGCTATTTACCGATAGAAAAGATAACGCAGGATAGTTTAGTTTGTGGTTGGAACTATATGGCTGATGATTTAAAAGAACCTAGCTTTTATCCAGTTACTGAAACGTTTGCATCAAATACACCTAAAAAAATACTAACGCTTACTACTAGTACTGGTAAGTCGCTAACTTGCAGTATGTCTCACCCTATATGGTTACCAGAGTATGGATCGTTTGTACCTGCTAGTAAAATTGATATAGGCGAACATTTGATGCTGTACGGTGCATCTTTAGAAGATATTTATTACGATCAAGTTATTGAGATAAATTACCTTCTCGATGATCAATTTGTATACAACTTTACTGTAAAAGAAGCTCATACCTATACAGCAAATGGTATTTTGTGTCACAACATAGGCGGTGGTGGCGCCGGAGGTGCCAGAGATCCCAGATTGAAATATATACCGGGTGCCGACGGCCCTAGAACACCAACTGGAACCGGCGGGACCGGCAGCACACCAGGGCTCGTAGCAACATCAACAGAAATGGGTGTCGAATGGATGTACGGTCCAAGTGTCAGTTGGGCATCCAGCCCACTGGAAGGAGAGGATTCATCATCAACACCCTGGTCTGAAGCTTCAGAATATCCTGAAGGCGACTATACAGGGATTACACTTAGAGGCGCTGACTCATCTTTAAGAGACGGCAGTCTTGAAAGAATTGATCCATTAACTGCATATGGTATGAATCAAAATACGCCTGAGATTGTCGCAATGTTTGACTTATATGCTACTGAGTTAGATTTACAAGATACATATGGTTCCTCTGCAGAGTCCGGTACTGCCTATGAGAATGCACATGACGTACTTTTTAGTAACGGTCCAAGTAAGCTACTTAGAATGCAGATTATGTCAGGTATTTTTTTACGTGCTAATATTAATAGCTTGTTTGCAGTATTTAAAGTCCAAGATATCAGCGGACCCATACCATTTCACGAGACTAACTGGTTAACAGTTCCTGCATCATTTTTTTCGCTCATATGCTATGTAGATTCAGTTAGAAACCAAGCTTCACGTTTATTTACAGCATACGCTGCCCAGACAAGTAGAAATATGTATATTAGGCAAGCCTTGCAAATGACTAAGTCTTTAAAGGTACGGTCTCTGTCGCAGCCAGCATCTTATGGTGGGGCTAATTTTAATATCCTTCGTGGTGATGCTGCTAACATCAACAACGGCATGATGGGCAGCGTCGCACTCGACTATGGCATGGACTTCTCGTACGGTATGCCTTCAGGTCTAGACCCACTTGGAGCTTATAGAATTAACTCGCTCCAATCATCTGAGTATGCAGACCAACAAGTCGCAGGTATAGCAGCATCATATGACGGCAACTCGCTACCTTCACTTTTTGAAAAATTAAAATTGCCCAACAGATTTAAACAATTGTCTGAAACTGGTGTATTTATTCAACTTTTACAAGAGTTAAGAAGAATGATTGCAGACGGGTCATATCATATGACAGGTGATACCACGGGCAGCGGAACGCAAGTTCGAGCCATTGACAGTGTTAACGGACAAAAATTTAATATTTTAGACGACAGTTCTGTTTCTCAAACAACAGCATTTGTTGATACTGTATCGCAAGCTGACCAATACTTATCTATAGGTTACCAGAATTATGGGTCGTCAGGTGGAACCAAGCTAGGCACTGCAGGCTTTACTGGTGCCCCCAGTGGTATGCTCATCGGTGGTATAGTCCCCAGAACCACAGACAGTGATGGTAATACTATACTTGGAGAAATCTCCTCCGACTCGTTAAATTACAGACAGTTTGGCACAACTCTTATTAACAATATAATAGAAAACCTACCGCAAGGGTACGAAGATGCGCATACAAACAATCACTCTGAAATAATAACTTATCTATGTCATTTTATGAATAGAGAGTTTATACTGTCTAGGCGCTGGAAACTCGACATCGCTGCTACAGCGACATCGGGTCCTGTCTACGAAGCAAAAAAATTCAATAGCAGCATCGACAACACTACAAGTCTTTCAGATGTATTGGACCAGGTTATCGGAGACAGTGTAGGTAGTATAACGAATAATGGCAGAGACATCGACTCTTTTGCAGCTTCGTTAAACCCAGAAATTACAACATCTGTAGGTGGCGGCGATCCGGGCGGCCGCAGGATGTTACCTTTTGAGATAACAGATGAAGAAAATTATATCTCAGGATACAGCACATATATTAATGATTTAGCTGATAGTTTCATTAACAGGGACTCAACCAGTAGTTCTCTAAAATCAGATTCGCTTGCTAATTGGGCCACAGAATTTGGTATAAAACAAGAAAATCTTTCAAACTTTGTTAGAAATTTATTGATGATAGGACATGTCAACGACGCCAGTACAATATCTGCTGGATCAATTACAGTCCAGACCACAATTGTTTCAAACCATATGTTTCTTAAGGCTTGCTGTCAATCACTCTGTCAATTTGTGTATAGATCTAATTCAACTTTATTCAAGTCCGATTCCCAAAGGCTGACTAAATTAGGCACATCAGAAAAATATCCTTCACCGGCTGGTTTTGTACCTAGACGCTATGAGCAAGCAATTCAGTTAAACATTGTAAAAGTATGTATGGCAAACCAGCCAGGAGGTTTTAATTTATTAGAGACATATCTTAGATATCGTCGAGAAGCATTGCAAATCAGAAATTCAGGTGACTACGCCGGTAGTCCAAAGTGGCCAGACTTTGGTGATTTCACAGACGGAGCCGGTGCCGCCTCGAGGAGCGGCGTCGCCGCCATCGGTACTAACAAAGAGTTTGGAGGTGGCTACATCGGCGAAGGTGATGAAGTGTCCCCCGATGAGTCCGTCGAAGATACCCTCGAAGATGGTGAAAGTACAACCCTGGGAAGTTCAACAAGATTACTAATTGATGATGCAACTTATTGGTGGGAAGACTACTATGCTGCTTTTGCTTTTGCATACCCACGTTTTACTGAAGCGGCATCAAATCTCGCATATTTTTATATCGAAAATCGCTTAGCACGCGAGTACGCCATTAATGATGCCGGCGGCTCTCGCTGTGCTACACTCTATAGTAAAATTGACTCAGTAGGACAATCTACAACACGATACGGTTTAATGCAAACGCCTATTGGCGCTGCTTTGATCGAGGGAGAGGGTGAAAGTTACACAGGAGTATTTCAGTCATTATTTGACAGAATGATTAGTACATGGGATTTGTATGTTGAGTCCATTTTTACGATGGCTAGCGATATTGAAAGCACAGCAGACCATGGCTCCAGCGGAAATCAATTTAATAAAGACGAATTTTTGCAATCCAGCCTGAGTCGATACACCGCCGACGAAAACACTTGGTACAGAAATCTTAGCCTAGATACATGCAGAATGCTAACATATTACACATTAGGACTGTTAATTCAAAACTATGTAGGAAGACGATCATTAGCTTCAATTAGAATTGACGGCGTGGGTGGAAATCTTAGTGAATTTTCCACAACCGACTCAGTTGACAATGACACAGGCAGGGTTTGGGATTCACTACTCGAAGGTGATTATGTAACTACAGATAGTGATGGAAGTTATATTGCGCATAGCGGCGAAGACAGGGCAGATGGATGGCGCTGGGAAGATGAAGTAATGAATGTTTCTGATGATTCTCCGTTTGATTTTTCATTTAGACTTAAGTATGATGCTGTTGAAGCCCCCTCATTTTTAATGAGTTGTCTGGAGACATTTGGAGATTCGTTTGCAAAACAAGTGCATTCCTCCCTAGAATTAAGTAATGGTTCTGCCTACGGCTCTGGAGGCTATGCAAATTATATCGACTCCATGAACCATCACTGGTCGGCGCTCGAGGGCCTTGTGGACACTTTTGGGGCTACCATCGATTCAGGAAATTTCTCACTCACTGACCAAAACAATGAGGGATGGATGGACTCAGACAACTGGTCGCAGTCATTTACTGATATCCCAGGAATTGCGCAATGTTTAGTAAACGAAGATTTAATGATCATCAGGTCATTAAATGCTTTTAGTCATGTAAAAGATATACTTAATAATAGGACAGCACTCGGAGGCGGAATCGGCACCAAGACCCCGGAGACTGGCGTGAACCACATACTAGAAAAATCAGAAGAATATGTAAGCTATCTTAGAAAATATGCATTCCACACCGATTCTCCCACACAAGGATCTATTGATCTAGATGATGATGAAAATGCCCGCCTGACTGTAAAGTCAATCTTTAACGGGATGAATCCTGATGCTGTTGCTTCTGCGTACGCTATTTTATGTGATAATTTTACATTAAGTACAGCTTATATTAATAATCTTGGCTCTTTACCTACGCCATTCCAAGGCATAAAAGATGTTTCATTCGATGATGCCGGCGCTACTAAATCATACACACATCTAATTCCAGCATCAGAAACTATAAGTGAAGCTAACTATGCAGCAATCAGATGGTTTCAGTCCGGTCCTAAAAATACCGACCTGAAAGAAACAGATCAAACAAGCGGCGATTTAGGTATTAATAAAAAAATTATAGTTGCAGGTATACCAACAGGTATGCTTGAAAACTTAAGAGAAAAAGCAAGAATAGATGAATTGACATATCGAGAGGATGCATTTAGTACATCTAACTTTGCTCATTCAAGTTTAATTAGAATTAGAGTTATTAAAAAATCTCATGACAATCCTGATATTGTCTTTACACCTAGAACTTTTTATTTTGATACAAAGTATTATTATACAGATAGTGGCACCCAACTTCACCCAATAACACTACTTAGAGATCACAGTGTTGATGATGATATAAGCGATATAAACACCATTCAAGATTTAACGCCGGCTCACGGCGCTGAAGGGATAGAAAACTTATTAGGTGTATACGCTAAAGCCATGGACCACGAAGACATCACAGGAAACGAGACCCTCAACACCATCAGATCAAAACTACCAGGTGACCTCGCCACCCCAGTAGAGAATCTTAAGACCAAAATGAAGAAGATGGGACTAGAAAAAAGACCTCAAGACTACGGTTCACTCGGTCTTACAAATCTTGTGGACCCTAAACCGGGCATTCAAGCGTACAAGGATTTTAATGACTCAGGTATAAAACTTTCTAGATTTGAATTATCAGCAAACGCAGATATTAATTCTTCACGAAATACTTTTACATATGAGTTTGACTATGACATCGACACCCACCACCCCGGCGAAGTAGCCACCTATATTGAGAGTGCATATCGTGATGCTATCATAGGACTTGGCTCGGGTATTACCATCAGTGCCTCAGATGATCCTACACTTGACTTCCTTGGTTTGGAAGATTCTAGTGGTGATATCGGCGAGTCAGTCGATGGTCTTTACTATGACCCGTGGGCATATGACCAGCGTTCCGGTCTTCACTTTCAAGAAGCTTTTGATGGCATGGCCGCCCCCACCGGCAGGATGTTTGGATACCAGGCAGCATTTAATGAGGTCTATAGCGGAATCTTAAAACATTACATTAGAATGATGACGGGCTTCAATGTGTCTGAACGGTGCTTTTTGCTAGAAAATGCCTACGGTGCACCTATGGTTCAAAGCCCATATTCTCTTTTCACACAACATCAAAATGACTATTTAAGTGAATACCGCCCTAATGATGTATACAACAGTACAAATTTGAATTCAAAAGAAATTCCTGGAGTGGCTTCCGGTGAATCTTCCGTCGCTGGAACATCCGGTGTTGACGAAGCTGCTATTAATGCTGCTAAACTATCAGTCATAAATCAAGCAACAAACTATCTAAGGACTGCTGGTAGCGCGATATCAAATATAGAATCGCAATCGTTGCTTACAATGATGTACAAGACATTTCCAATTAGTGCTGATAAATTTAGGAATCAAGGTCTACTTCCCAAGAAGTTTGATCGTGTATTCTGTATTGCAATTGATCCAGAGGCTGACTTTACACCGCATTACGCAACAACCACCGGCGGTTCAGAGGTGGAGTCTGAGTCTTGGTTAGGGCAAGCAGCCGATGGATTCGCTGCTGATCTGGAGGATGCCACAGTCACAGGTATAGGTAAAGACGGGTTACTATACTCCTTTCTTGTTGATGTTGCTATTATTCCAATGGATGCTGATGACTCACAGGCTCGAGCAATAGCCTCGGGCGAAAGTATCATTGCATAGACATGAATCATTTCATAAAAAAGTTTTGTAGTATAATAATTATGTTGAGGTTCTAAATTGGGTTACGTATCAGAAATTAGCAAATCAGTTCTTGTAGCAAATCTTCCTGAAGCCAGCGATGTCGAGGTTAAGTTTACATATAACTTTTATACAAGAGATGAAAATATTATAAATGGTGCAACTTCTACGTCTCAAACAAGTACAGTATATACACAAGGAACAGCAACTTCGGCAACTGGCCCGTCAGTAATTAATCAAAACGGCGTTGACGCAACTTATATTGTTATTCCCCCTACTGAAACAGGCTCTGCGTTTATAGATTATGAACTCGAAAAAAGACTTGCTGAATCACAATTTAAATTGCCACGAAACATGACGTTAACATGGCAAAAGCCTAATCTTGATGAGATTGCCGAAACTCTTGGAGTAGATGTTTTATCCAATGTTCCAGTCAATATTAGCGATCACATAGATCGAATTATTTATGTTGAAGCACTAGGTAATCAAATGTATTCAGGGTTAGTTCTTCAAGACGTACAAGCTGATGAAAACTTCTATAGAGAAATGCAAGCTACATTTCCAGTAATAGCAGCTTCTGTATTTGGCTTGTCGCTCACCCACGAACTAAGTTCAATACCATCTAGCGTCGACGAAGCGGGTATTCAAACTGCAAATAGATTAATTGATAATCTAGTTGGCTTTGGCTCTGCAGACGACCTCACACATTTAATTGATGAATTCTTGCCCGATAGTTGTGATGGGACACAAAAAGCCTGGTCAGCAGACACCAAGAGCCAGCTTGCCGCTTTAATGAAGAATTATGAAGCACAAGGAATAGTACATGTCTCACAAGATTCAATTGATAAACATGCAGACGTGCTCGACGAGGTCAAAAATATCGTACAAAATATTACGCTAAAAAATACACATGCTGGCGATCTAATTTTACAAGCGGCTATGGGTGTAGAGGGACCTTATGCAGATGATTTAGTACATGCCGGAGCTGATTCCTCTAGTACACTTCAATATTTTAGATCAATCCAAAGCTCTGCCATCGGCCAAACTGGTGACACTGGGTTAACCTCAGCGATGTTTGGACTACAGATGAGGTCTGAAAATTTAGTTCAATGGTACGACGCCGATTATACCGCCCCCCAATACACGTTTACACAAGCTGATCGTTCCGGAGCCTCATCAGCATACACCCGGCAAGGCACACCCGGAGGAGGTAATGCTGCTATTGGTCTTGCAGGATTTTTAATAGATAAGAAAATGTCATATAATACAGATAGTCAAGGCGGGATTGATGTAAATATAAATACAGACGCAATGATAGTAGAGATTTTAAATACATCTGACACAGCAGACTCAACTACCTTTGGTTCATCTAACTCAGTTGTAGCAACTGAAATAAGAGATGGTAATGTTCCATACGGTGCGCGTGTTATTTATAGGGTTAGGTCAGTATACTATGTTGAAATGGATGCTGTTAATGTTCAAGCAGATGAAGATGAAATTGCACGCGTAGGTGTTTTACTAGCTAGCCGTGGATCTCATTTTGTTCAAGCAAATGCTATCGAGATGACTCCTCCACCCGTTCCTCAAAACTTAACATTTTTGTATGACTATACAAATGGAAATTTAATTGTGAACTGGGACTTTCCAGTAAATCCGCAAAGAGACATAACAAAGTTTAGAGTGTTTAAAAGAGAGCATACAGTCGATTTCGGCTCAGGTGACGTAATGAACAATACTAAAGGTGATGTCTCGCCACCTGACTACGACAGCGGCGGATCAGGAGGTCAATCAGTATCTATGCCTATAGAAGGTAATGCATATGATAAACCTTTTGAACTAGTTCACGAGTATGATTTTAATAGTACATTTAACCCTGGCGATTACACACAATTTTTAAACACACCTGCTGCATTTGAAACAAGTAAATACGCGCCACATCTATATACACACACGCCCAGTGCACCCATTACAAGACATGTTGATACAAGATTCAACAAGGACACTGTTGTTATTTATGCCGTAACATCAGTTGATGCGCGTGGTTTTTCATCTAATTTATCGCAACAATTTGAAGTGTCTTTTGATATAAGAAAAAATTCAATAGCTGTAAGGTACATAGCAGGCTCAGGTGCACCGCTTTGTTATCCTAACTTAAACCTGACTGTACAATATGATCAATCGCAGTTTAATGACAATATTTCAGGCTCACCTTACACTAACTTAGCAAAAATATCGGGTTTAGAAAATGTAAGTATAGTTTTTAATCCAATGTGTTATAAAGTTAACAACATTGATCCTAAAAGCTCAGATACTATCGGTGATACTGGGTCTGGCACAGGCCATATTCCGTCATATTCCACGGCTGTAGAACGAGATGTTATCAAGTTTGGAGGTACAATCGATGGCAGTGATGATTCAGCATTGAGTGCAACACCCGTATACAAACTTAAAATTTTAAACATTGATGTTCAAAAAGAAAAGACAATTGACATATACGTTAATGATAAAAGAACGGGAGCATTACCACCAGCATCTGCGGAGTCACATAGACCAGGCGCTTCAATTGCGGAAGGTAGACCATCGATGATCCCATATCTAATCATATAGATAAAATTATTTTACTTATTTACCCACCGAAAGGTATATTTAGAACCAGGAGAATATTATGGGTCTTTTAGATCAATCTACGAACAATGTTATACTAGATGCAGTTTTAACAGATGTAGGTCGTGAGTTACTTGCTAGAAATGACGGATCTTTTAACATAGTTAAATTTGCGTTCTCTGATGATGAAGTTGATTACACAATTATACAAAAGTATGGGAGGACTGTTGGTAAAGAAAAAATTATAAAAAACACACCTGTCCTAGAAGCATTGACCAATGGCGACATTTCACAAATGCACAAACTTTTGTCACTTTCAACACCAACACTTATTAGATTACCTAGCTTTGCATTGGAAAATAACCTTAGTGACACATTTTCACTTAATATTATTAACGCTAGATCACAGTCTATAACGCTCAAACAAACAATTGGCGGCGACGAGCTTATTCCCGCTGAACTTAAAGATCAAAACTTTAGAGTTGAACTAAATAACCTTTTCTTACAATTAGGTTCAGGTGCTCGACCAGTTTCGATAGATACAAACAATATTGCAACTTATATTTTACCGAGAGACTCTGCCATAGACGAAACTACTGGTGGAACAAAACTTACATTTACATTAAATGTCAAATCTTCACTGACAACAACATTGTTTAATACATACGGTGTTGCAGGAGATAAGACAAAAGTAAGATCTTATATTCAGGTAACAGGACAACAATCAGGCGCTCAAAAGAATCTCTTGGCTGAGATTAGCAAAAGCGCATAGTGCACCCTAACAGGCTTAAGTGAGGAAGTAGAGAATGGCAACCTACAAAGAGTTATCTTCAGCTGATATAAAAACAAGCAGATCTGTTTTAAATCAGTTGATAGACGTAATCCAAGAAGATATTTCAGGATCTTCAACAAGAAAAAAGTATCAAGTCTTTGTAACAGGCGGAATAGGACCGGGTGTAACCTCGTCTCTATTCCACACTGTTTATGATCAAGATTTTAGTCTGCAAACAGCAAACCCAATCTTTGATATTACAATGGGTATCTACTCAGGTAGTGGTGTAGTTGCAACTGCATCTAGCGGTATTGATAGTGCTGGCAAACTTCTATTTCCATCGCAGACGTTAATGATGCGAGAGAAGATCAATCTATACAGACAGTTTGCACAGATGTTACTAGGTGATGCAACTTATCAGTTTACTACACCGTTTGGAACAACGCAGCCACCATCATCTGGCGGTATTGACACAGCATTGTTTATCTGTTTTAAACGACTCTTTGCTAGAGATGAGATAAAGAGAGAAACCTTTGCAATGAAGATGTTTCAATCTGCTTCTAAGGCTCCCTACTCAGGTTTTGTGTATAATCACACTGATCCTGAACCTAATTTAAATTTGACAACAACATCAGGTTCAGCAATCTATACAGATGTAGGTTCAGCCACAGCGAGAGAAATGGCAGTCGGAGGAGAGGTGGGTAACCTTGTAAACTCTGCAGACACTTCCAATAAAGTAGGAACAATTTTTTACGATCAAGGAATTGTTGTTTTAGATATGACTAAAGTAATATCAGGATCACAACATGTTTCTGGTGTTATCGACGCAATGTCAAATGCAGCTTATCAAGCCGCAGCAATAGGTCAAACTGTCCTTGGCGGCGCACTTGGAAATTACTCAGCCTCTTTCATTCCTGACTTAATAGTATCAGCAAGCATGGATGACATTCTTGATCATGTGTGTTCGACAAGATTTAGTTCTGGAAGTTTAACAGCAATGACATTCCAGAATGTTACTAATATCAACTCAACATTACTCTTTTGTAGAGCGACATCTGATGAGTTTAATTACTCTTCCAACCCAACGTTCACAGATGACACAGGTCGAATTAGAGTGATCGACGAAGGTGAAGAAATAACTCAGCGTGTATTCTCATTTGTAACAACCATAGGATTATATGATGCTAGAAATAATCTTCTTGCAGTTGCTAAACTTAGCAGGCCTGTTGAAAAGAATGATGAGAAAGACATAACAATGAGGATACGACTAGACTTCTAGTCTAACGATGAAAGGTTATTATCATCTTAGGAGGAAGTTAGGTGGGAATTTTTAAGATTCAAAAAGAGCTGATTGAGCTTACCTCTCTCCAGACTCATCCAAGCAGGTCATTTTCTTCTGGGACAATGGACTTGCCGCCTGGTGAAGCATTCCTTACTAGTGAATTTGGTTTCAACCAGGGCGTCACTGGATCAATTAAGGTTGTTCCTAGACCTAGTCCGGCATTCAAAGACTTTCCGCAGGGTATGTTTGTTAAATATGAAGCGGACGGGACACTTGGGACAAAAATTACTACAGAACCCTTCATGGAGACATCTGATTACTTGGGGTTTAGCCCATACGACTTTGCTAATGTTATCAAAAAAAGCTACCCAGACGGTATTATCCCAGAGGGTTCAAACATATCAGGATCGATGTATCAGTATGTTGGCATGAATGTTGGTGAATTAGCAGTAGGACCAATGTCATCCGATGCTGGCTATACCCCAATCACAACCCTACCCGGAGTTTTGTCCGACGGAACAACAGCCTTCCCAGGTATTGTCAATGAGCGAATTCAGCCTGCAAGAAACAGAAAAAAGAAAGAGATTAGGTTGTTTCGACCACCCTATAGACTGGAAGGTTTAGGGCAGAGAAAAAAAGACCAAACAGTTGGCGCCGATTATCCAGCAGAAGCAGGAACACTTGTTAAAAATCTCAGTGGGTCAGATCGGTTATTAAAAGATTACATTCGTAAAGTCTTGATGCCTAATAATACCAGTCGATATACAGATTCTCAATTTGCTTATAAGAATTATCACACTCTCAATTTTTTTACAGGATCAGGTTTTCCAGATGCAGCGTGTTTAATTTATAATAACTCAACTGGTGCAATTCCACCTATGAATGCACCATTTGGGCTAGATCATCCTCGGTTACAAGCGGGTTGGGATAAGTTGCCTACACATTGGTCGAACGAGCAGCTCACCTATAGGGAAAGTGCTCCTGATGGTTTACCTGGTCTAAGAGCAGGCAGAGGCCCTTATACACCAACAGGATCGTTTACGTTTGAGTTCTATATAAACCCTAGATACACAAATTGGCACACAGGACATTCTTCAAATGGAATGCTTGGAGTATATCCGTTTCACGCAGGTACGATCATGCATATGCCTACTGTATTTGCGGTTTCTCTTGTATCAGGTTCTTCAGTTGATGATTCAGGATTAGTCGATGGCTATAGAATTATGTTACAGCTTTCTCAATCAGCAGAGGTCCCACCACGCGACATAAATCTTGCAAGTATTGATCTCAGAAATAACGTACCCCCAAAAGATCTTGTCTTTTTATCTGACGATAATTCTTTAAAGAAAAATCACTGGCATTATGTCGGGGTAAGATGGGGAACAGAGAGAGTAAATCACGGAACAGGAACATTTGTAATTGACGGTGTTGATAGAGGAACATTTTACGTGCCTTCTATGTCAATAGCACCTCAGTTACCTCTAAGAAATATGCTTCAGGCCATAGATGCAGAACCATCCAGAACCGGCCCCAAAAATGGCATGAACTACATTGAAAGAATAGCAACCTCTATAGCAGCAGGCGGTGATGCTACTGTATCAAATCAGCCCGGTATACCAGATCCTGACATTCTAGTAGTAGGAAACTTTTATGAGGGACCAGGAACAGGATCACTTTGCGATCAAAAAGATAGAATGTATAACTTTTTTAATCTAACTGCATCAATAAACGAAGGGATTAGACCTGTTGTTCACAATAAAGCAGGAACAGCTACCACTCTCGGTGTAGCAGCCTCCCGCCGTGCCAAACCGTTTGGTATGGAAGAGGGTCAAGTTCCCGGTTCTGATCCAACAGAATTTAAATTTATATCACAGCTTAATGCAGAAATACATGAGATAAAAATTTATGACAAATATAGATCGCTCGAAGATATTGTAACCGGCTCAATCGAAGGCCCGGGAACGATCCTTGAATATTCTAGGTCTATGAAGATCGAGGGATTAGACTCATCCGGTGGCACTATTATTACGGGTGAAAGACACACATTTAATAGCACGCCAGCAGATACTTCATTGCTTTTTTATCTACCGCCGTTCTTTGTTAAAGAATCACCTAATAGATCTTTTTTAATGAATTGTGTTGAGAGTTTTAAAAAAGACGAAGATGCATCAGCGGGCTTCGGGTGGAGTATTGAGGGCAAACGGGATGTACCTGGTGGCCCAACATCTGAAACAAGTCCCGGGGAGTGGGGCTGGTCTGCGCCTGTAGCCGTCGGCGGCTCAACCGGTATAACCACCCCAGAGCTCGGACCTTATACAGAAGAAAAAAGAAAGTGGCCTATTGAATCTTTGCATCCACAAGGCGATGTTTTATTAAACAACACTGGAACAATGTTAAGCAGGCCGTTTAACGCAGGTTTGTCTCTATCTGTTGATGCAACGCTTATAAATCTTGAAAATTTTACAAGAGAATTCATAGGCGGCATTCCAGCAATACCAGATTCTTATAGTAGCGATGCTTTTAACTATACACCCGGTAACTACCCGAGACTCATGCACCTAACAGCATCGTCAGTTTCACAGAAATTTTCTGGTAGTTTCTCTAGATACGGTCTTAATATCGGTAGAGTAAATAGCATACAGCAAGAGATCAATGACGGAAACTATCCTTTGGCTTCCAGCGACGACCCCGACAGCGGGTACCCAAACTTCGGGGGCCATGATGCCATAATAGACGGAAAATTTCTTACACCCGTGTCGGGTGCATTGGATCACTTTTATGCAACCGGCTCTTTAGTGAGAAGAAATCTAGCATTGTTACCCAATGATAATGGTTTGTTTGCACCTAATTTTGGCTGGCTCATGTCTGGTTCTGTACTAACTGATCCAGGCGCATTACCGACAGAAAATCAGGTATCTGTTGCTATTCAGAAGCCAGTTAAAGGTCCGCTATCTATTTTTGTTGATGATGAAGGTGCACTAGATCTTACGCTGATAGGCTTACAAAATTTATTTGAAAATAAGCCACAACTTAAAATGGATTTATCTAAAAATATTGATTTAAGCATCGGCTGGGAGCGATCAATCATCGATGGTGCATCTTGGTTAACTGGGACAAGAAATTACAATAATATAGCTTCAACAAGGACTGACACCACCAACGGATTTCGCTCACCGGGCTACTACGGCGCCAAATTCAAGGATCTTGTATCACCAGACAATCCTGACGGCTGGGCCATGAATGAATCCGTGAACGGCACCCTCGATTCATCAATGCTCCCCGGTATCATGCCTAAAGATGCAAATGATTGCACAATGGGCGCGTCATACGACTTTTGGATTTATCAGACAACAGGTGACCCATCTTCAAATGAGATCAAACTATTCGATATATCAAACTTATTCTATGGACAAAGAATAGAAGAGGGAACATTTAGATTACGTGACCCATACTACACGGGATCAAATGGCAAAGTCTCTATTACATTAAGAGACAATGGCGAAGGAGGTTTATATAGAGCTGATTGCTTAACAAAGCAAGCTCAGTGGGCAAACGTTGGCAATGTATTCTATGATGAGGGTGTGGGTATAATTAAATCACCTCATATCGGCCATTTCGGAAAAGATTACTTCTCATGTGATTTTGCAGGAGAACAAACTACTCATGTCATGACAGTGAATGCATTTTCACCAGGAAGTCAAGTAAATAGCTCTTCAAACCCTAGCTACCTACCGCTGTCTGCAACGTTAAACGCAAACGACACTGCTCCTGAATTTACATACATTACTAGCATAAACATACACGATGATAACTTAAATGTTATAATGAGAGCAAACCTTGCACAACCCGTTTTGAAACGATGGGTTGATGAGTACCTGTTTAAGATTAAGTTGGACTTCTAATTGATTTTAGGTTTAGACATATCCACAAGCTGCACTGGTTGGTGTTTAATTAACTCGATAGACTCAAAGCTATTAAGTATAGGTTACATCGAGCTTGGAAAAGAAAAGAACTTTCTTGCCAAAGCAGAAATTGTTAAAAGAGCATTGGTCTCAATAAGTCAAGAAAATGACATTAAAGAAATTTTTATAGAAGAAAATTTACAAGCTTTTAGGCCAGGATTCTCTTCAGCTAAGACTTTAATGACACTTGCAAGATTCAACGGCATAATAAGTTATATCTGTGTTCGCGATCTTAAACTTGAGCCACAATTTATTAATGTCAATATTGCTAGAAAAAATATAGGGCTTAAAATTGATAGAAAATCAAAATTAACAACAAAAGAGCAAATCTTTAAATGGGTTGAAAATAGAGCTGAAATTGATTGGCCTATGAAAGTATTAAAGTCTGGCCCAAGAAAAGGTGTAATTATACCGTCCCCAGGCTGTTACGACATGGCAGACGCTTATGTAATTGCATCTGCTGGTTTTAAAATAGTAAAAGAATCTAAAAAAAATTAAAACTATGTAGTATTATTTGTCTGTGAATACTGTTAGTAACAAAGTTAAATTTATAAGAAGCGTCTTTGGTATCTGTGATATAGATAGATCTGGTGAAAATGCTGCTGTACCCTGCCCATCTTGTAAGACATCAACTAAAAAGAAACTTTCTATAAATTTATTAACATGGCAAGCGCACTGTTGGGTTTGCGGGCTTAAGGGTAAAACACTTTTACCTATTTTAAAAAAGTACTTTAGGCACTCTGAAGCTACTGCGTTTAAAGAGAAGTTTCTACCTAAGCATTTATACGTTTGCTTAGACATCCAAGAAGAAGAAGAAAAGCTAACATTGCCTACAGACTACACATTTTTAGGAAAAATAAAAAACATCTTAGATCCGGATATAAAAGCTTGTATTCGATATTTGCTTAAAAGAGGACTTACTGAAAAAGATATTTGGTATTTTAAATTAGGCGCAATAGCATCAGGTAGGTATCGTAGACGTGTAATTATCCCATCTTTTGATGACAAGGGTCAACTAAACTTTTTTGTTGCAAGATCAATTGATCCAGATAATAATTTCAAATATATAAATGCACCAACTGATAAAAAGACAATTATTTTTAATGAATACAATATTGACTGGTCAAATGAATTAACTCTAGTTGAGGGGCCATTTGATTTAATGAAGTGCAATGAGAATGCAACTTGTCTACTAGGCTCTAGTTTGACAGAAGAGATGAAGCTTTTTCAAAAAGTTATAACAAATAGAACGCCTATCGTACTTGCGTTAGATTCAGACATGGGTTATAAGACTCAAAAAATTGCCTCATTGCTTACTTCTTATGATTGTCAGGTGAGAATGATTGATCTCGGTGATAAGAGTGATGTAGGCGAAATGTCAAAATCTGAATTTCAAAATGCGCTACTAAATGCAGAATTATGGCAAAGAGATCTAAGGTTAAAATATAAAATTTCAGAAATTGGAAGCGGATCTATTCTTTGATTTTAGATAGTTATCTTTAGGAGCGCTCTAATGAAATTATCCAGAGAAGATCTGAGATCGCTAATTGATGAAGAATTGAAACACTTGATGCAAGATGATGTTGTTTTTAAACAACATGATGTACCGGGTATATTAGATGATTTTGATGATACGGAAAATCAACCTAACGGGAGAAATCTTAGTTATGGTCATACAAAATCATCTGATCGTGAAGGGCGATCTACAAAAAAACAACTTTATTATATCTTTAGAAAATCTCAGAGTCTTTATGATATGCTTGATGACGATGATGATCTTCCAGAATGGGTTCAAAGTAAAGTGTCTCGAGTTGCAGATAAAATAAATTCTGTTTATGAATATCTTGAATATAAGATAAAATCATCAAATTATTAGGTAGATAACTTGTACATCTTAATAGTCTTGGATAATAATTTAAAAAGATTATGAGAAAAATTTCTCCGAGGATTGATGAGAATAGTTCATATAGCAGATGTTCATTGGCGAGGCTTGTCCCGGCACGATGAGTATCGTCGTTCGTTTAGTGATTTTTTTGAGAAAACAAGAAGCTTAAAACCAGACATTATTTATGTCGGCGGCGATATTGTTCATTCAAAAACC
>TARA_R110001583_G_scaffold46172_7_pt1 | contig 25330 bp, 22 predicted proteins | sample TARA_R110001583 | Tara Oceans TARA_R110001583 (sample SAMEA4398432) | marine metagenome | biome: Polar Biome; feature: [MES] marine water layer (ENVO:01000295) within the mesopelagic zone...; material: water (ENVO:00002006), including particulate matter (ENVO:01000060) such as...... | reverse complement strand
TATAATTGTCCTTTGAGGAAACGTTCTTCTTACTACCTTTACAAAGTCAACAAGCGCTTGAGTATAACCATTCGCTACATCAATACAAATATTACGGACTGGAGCTTTCTTATTAATACGAGCTAACCTCTCATAATCATACTCGTTTCTACCTACAGTTACAGCTACATGTTTACCTTGATTATCTTTAAGCTCTTCAATAAGCTCCTTTTCATTAATGTCTTTCTTGTAACAAGTAAAGAGATCTAAGTCACTTAAGGTTCTTCCTACCTCTAATGTACCAACACCATCCATGTTAGCAGCCATAACCGGTATACCGTGATATGAACCACCGTATTTAAATCTAAACGTTCTAGTTAAGTCAACCTCTTTTCGTGATGTTAATGTCGATCTTTTAGGTCGTATCAGTACATCATCAAAATCGTATTTTAGCTCAGTCTCTATACGCATGCCTCATATATTATATGAGTAAATTAATAAAATCAACCTGATATTTGATCTCTAATATTCTCGACAGTAATGTCTCCATCTTCTAACCCGTCAGCTATTTGATCTAAGAACTTACCTCCTAACTCAGATAACTCATAATCATCAGTACTCTCTAAGATATCTTTAATCTTATAAAGGTTATCCCATAAATTTTCTATCTCTGTGTCAAACTTTTTTAGAACTGAATTCCGTTTCATATTGCTATTTATTTATTAAATATAATTAATGTCATTTTCAAGAGAGGTAAACTTAATTTTAGAGAAAGTTGGCTCATATAAGCCTATTAACTTACCATATTCGCTAAATGCGCTTGAGCCTGTAGTCAATAGACAAACAACCGATTTTCATTATAACGACCACTACAAAGGATATGTTAAAAAACTAAACGCAGCTATGGTGAATAAGAAAAAACCACCGCTTGTAGAGTTAGTTAAGGATATTAAGAAATATAATGATCATATAAAAGATAATGCTGGAGGAGCATACAACCATCAGCTGTTCTTTAACATGATGAAACCTGGTGGTAGCGACTTTACTGGTGAGATTAAAGATAGAATCTTAAACCGATTTGGTACTTCCGGAAAGTTTAAAAAGGAGTTTATTGACAACGCTACAGGTCAATTTGGCTCCGGGTGGGGATGGTTAGTAGAAAGAGACGGTAAGCTAGATCTAGTAAGGACACCTAATCAAGATAACCCTCTCATGTTTAATTTAGGTAAACCTATCTTAGGAGTAGATGTATGGGAGCATAGTTATTATCTTATGTATGGTCCGGATCGAAAAGAATGGCTAAGCAAGTTTTTCGATATTGTTAACTGGGACTTTTGCTCCGCTCTTTTGCATACTAGCTAAGATAGCTTCTACTTCTGCTTTCATATAATTTATATGATAAGATAAAAACCTATCGTCCTTAAGATAAAATACTACACATTTTCTACATCTTTTACCGGACATCTTTTCGTATAAATACGCATAGAGGGATAGCTGTAAGCCGTATAAATTAAACTCGCAATTATGAAGATGGCTGACAGGGTCTTTTAACCGCTCTGAATATGGCGAACTAAAACGAAATTGTTTGTTAGTTTTAAAATCACCAATTGTAAATTCATGCTTGTGCTCATAAATTAGATCTGCTGTACCGGCAACACTATACTCTTCATCATAAAGAAGGTTTTCACATAAAACATTTTTAAAAGAATCAATAGAGCGTTCTGCAGCTTTATCATATGACTTACATAACCACCCGTAATTATCTTCTACATCACCAAAACTAATATAATCTTCTAAAATTTTATGAATATTAGTACCTCGAGTACAAGCTTTAACCTTTTCCTTTTCCCACATCTCAAGTACAAACTCTTGCGATACACCTTCTCTGTTAGCTACTCTTTTAGAGTGACCATCTCTATCAAAAGGCTGTTTATACTTACCGAGTAGAGTTGTTACAGAGATAAATTTTTCACCCGTATCCTTATGAGTATAGGTATGCGCTGCTTCATTGAATTTTATCTTCACTAATTAATATTATACATACATTATCATAAAATCAATAATAAACGTACAACTCTATAGAACTATGTGGTTTTACCTATAAATATATTAACATGGAACCTGAAAAATCCCTACTAAAAGAGTTCCTCCAAGGAGGCTGGGTCGTGCCTTTAATTGGCGCCGGCGCTATGCTTGCTCGTTTATTGTCAGGTGAGAATAACTACACGTGGTGGCAACAACTTAAAAAGATATTTACTGCTGGTCTTTCTGCTGGTATTGCATGGTTTATTTTAGAACAAACAGAAATATCATCTCTTTATAAAGCTGTCACATATGGTATTATTGGTGTTATCTCTCCAGAAGTGATAGCAGGTATTGTTAAGTTAGGTAAAAAGTTTGCAGATAATCCTGAAAAGGTTCTTAAAAAATGAAACCTAGATACTTAGTATATATTCTATCGGCTATTATTTTGGCTTTTGTTATTAGAGGCTATACTTGTGCCGAAGAAATGAAACTTTCGTTAAATGCTATTGAAAATGGAGGAAGCAAAGCAGTTGACTTTAAAGGGCTTTGCAGTTCAGTTGATGGATTTAAGAGGCATTTATTGTTCTCGGGTGTCTTCGCTATAGTTATTGCTATCTGTTGCAGGCTAAAAGCACCGAAGTAACATAAATATACATATGGGAAAGAAAATCTCTCAACTACCTATCGCGTCATTTCCTTACGAGGGTGAAGATCTATTTGCTATGGTCGAAGGTGGCGGGACAAAAGCAACACCATTAAGCACGCTTCAAACTTTTCTATCCGCTCAAGCATATATAGCCTCGCCAGATAAAAATAACTTTTTTGGTAATCTGCATGGTGATCCAGCTGATACCGGTGTGGTGCGGTGTGCTAATACTCAAACGTTTGTATGTGCTATAAGTGTAACAGGACGCATGACTGTGGGTCCGAGTCAAATTAATACCGGCGACTTTTCAACAATAGGAGGTGGTACCGCTAGTAACGTTACCGGGAATTGCGCTACTGTTGCAGGTGGTGATGGAAACACCGTTGCCGGGACCACTTCTTTTATTGGTGGGGGTGAATCCAACTCCGCGTCAGGTAATTGTACCACTGTAGGTGCAGGATATTCTAATGTTGCTGCCGGTAGTTGCGGCTTTCTTGGAGGTGGTAGTAATAACAGAGCATTTGCAGACCATACTGTTGTAGTCGGTGGAGCCAATAACAAAGCGCAATCTGCTGGTGCCGTTGTAGTAGGTGGTACTACCAACACAGCTTGTGGTTTAAGTACATTTATCGGTGGTGGGCAGCTGCTATCAGCTACCGGCGCAATGGCAGTTAATGTAGGCGGTGACACTAACTTGGTCACTGGTAAGTATGGTACAAATGTCGGTGGTGTTAGTGCGCGTGTTACAGCTGACTTAGCTTCTACTGTTGGAGGAGGTAGAAACCTAGCCTCTGGCTTGAGTGCACACATTGGTGGCGGAACTGAAAACACAGCCAGTGGGGTAGGCTCTGTGGTTGTCGGAGGATGCGATAATACAGGCAGCGGTGCTTGCTCATTTATAGGTACTGGGTTAGGTAACATCGCCTCAGGTTTAAGTTCTATTACTGTTGGCGGTCAACACAACACAGCTTCTGGTGTAGGGTCAATAGTTGTAGGTGGTGCTAACAATAAAAGTACAGGATACGAAAACGTTTTAGTTGGAGGTATTAGTAGCCGAAGTGTTGGCGGGTGTTTAAATTTTATAGGAGGTGGTTCAGGTAACGTTACTACAAATGATTATACTACACTAGGAGGAGGGTTAGCAGTGTCTGCTACTAATTGTTTTTCTACCGCCGGTGGTGGGTGTTGTAATATTTCTAGCGGGGCAGGTTCTACTATCACCGGCGGTGTTAGCGGTATTGCTAGTGGGTCTTGTTCAGTTGTAGGTGGTGGTCAGACTTCACGAGCAACTGGAGCTTATGCAGCTATACTTGGTGGTGATACAAACTGCGCGACTGCCGCTCATAGTATTGTTGTAGGTGGTGACTCAAATTGTTCTTGTATTTGTGGAGCTGTTGTAGTGGGGGGCTGCTGTAATAAAACCGGCTCATGTCTCTCTATTATAGGTGCAGGATTTAGAAATGAGATTTGTTCGGGTGGTGTTGCCGCGTCAACAGCTATTGTAGCCGGAAGATCAAATACTATAAATTCATGTTATTATTATAATACTATAGTAGGCGGTCTTAGTAACACAATGACACAGATGGCTTCTGGAGGATTTATTGGAGGCGGAGCTGAGAACCATTCTAATTGTCATGACACTTTCGTGGGTGCTGGTTGCGGTTTATCAGCTATAGCAGCTTGGTCTGGTGTAGCTGCTGGACGAAACAATTGCAATATGGGTTCATATGGTTTCGTTGGCGGTGGATTTACGCAAACACTTACTGCAGCATGCGCGACTATTGGAGGCGGGGCAAGCAACACAGCTATTGCTGAAGCTGCAACTATAGCTGGTGGTAATTCTAACTGTGTAACAGGTACCTGTTCATTTGTTGGCGGTGGTAAGAGTAATAAAGTAGTTTCTAATTTAGGTGTTATTGGAGGAGGAATTACAAACTGCGTTTGTGCAACACATGATGTTGTTGGAGGCGGCAAAAACAACTCTTCTAGCGGCGCATGCGCGTTTATTGGCGGGGGAGAAGATAATTGCAATAGTGCATGTTATGGCGCGATTGTAGGTGGATGTTCTCATAGAGCAGAGGAAGCTGCATTTATTGGCGGGGGGTTAAATCATTGCGCTGGTGGCGCTAGATCTACTGTTGTAGCTGGCCAAACTAACTGCTCAATGGCAATTAACTCTTTTGTCGGTGCTGGAAGCTTGAATACTGTTAAATCTGCTCACACAAATGCTGCAGCTCTCGGTTCGGGTGTTAATACAGTGTCAGGTAATATGGTACATGCTAATTCATTGTACTTAGTACTATCAGATATACCTACTTCTGATCCAGGAGTTGATGGAGTTGTTTGGAATTCAAGTGGTACTTTAAAAATATCTCAGTAGTTGAAGTATTTGTTACTTCCAATATATATAAGTGTATGGCTAGTACTGTTTTTCATATTGAAGGAGGCATAGGTAAAAATATTGCTGCAACAGCTGTTGTAGCGGCTTATAAAAAAGCTAAACCTAAGCGTAAAATTATCGTCGTTTCAGCCTGGCCAGAGGTCTGGAATTTAAACCCAGATGTTGCTAGGTTTTACCGTATAGGCAACACTCCATATTTTTATCAAGATGTAATTAAAGGTAAAGATGTTGAAGTGTACGCACAAGACCCATATAAACAAACTAGCCATATTACAAAAAAGGCGCATCTTATAGACACTTGGTGTAAGATGGTCGGTGTAAAAAATAATAGCGGAAAGCCTAAGCTGGAATTTAATTTTAGAGAGGTTGAAGAAGGTGGCGCTTATGTCAATCAATTTAATGAAACTAACAAACCGGTGTTAATATTTCAACCGTTTGGAGGACCAGGACCAGAGCATCAACAACATCCCTATTCCTGGACTAGAGATATGCACCCTCACCAAGCACAAGAATTAGTAGATAAGCTAGCTGATAAATATAATATTATACACGTGTGTTACGAGTTTCATCCTAGACTAAACAACTGTCATAGATTTGATAAAATTGTAGGTAAAAAAGCATTATTTGCTATGTTAGCTCACTCAGAAAAGAGAGTTTTAATTGATTCATCTCTTCAACATGCAGCTAATGCATTAGATTTACCATCTACAGTTCTATGGGTATCCACAGAACCTACTTTGTTTGGGTATGATACACACGACAATCATAATACAAAAGTTCAATACAAGAACGGTACTATAGATTCATATTTGTTTGATTATCAGTTCACTGGACTGATTCATGAATGCCCATTTAAGTCAAAGGACTACGAACTACATGACATTGATACAGTTGTAAAGAGTGTTCTTACTTAATAATACGAGCCGTATATATCAGTATCGTTAATGTCCATATTAAGCACATCGTCTTGTGATACTTCATCAATATCGTATTCACCAGCTGGGGTTGTAGGATATGTCTTTTGTGCTGAGGAGACTTGATCGGTTAATGTTGTAGATAATATACCATTAATTGAGTTATCATATATTTGCTCATTCGCTTTTTCGCTACCAGGTCTACCATCAGCAGATAACCCAGCCTCGAAAGAGTAATTAAATCGCTTACCACGTAACCTCCAAATATAATGACCTAGTAGGGGGTTAAGAGCCGACATATCTTGATCCATTCTTTCTGTAATTTCATACATTACACCGCCCCTACCGCCAATTCGGTCGCATCCTAATATATCGATATCTATAACATCACCGGCCTTCGGCTCAATTAGTTGACCTACTGTTGATGGATCAAACCCTCCAGATGCGCTCAACCCTGAAACAGCATCATAAAAAGTACTAATGTGCACAAACGCTGTAAACTCATCACCAGGGTCGAAACCAAACTTACTCAGGTTAACTGCATCATCTGACAATTCAATGTACATTTGTATAGCTGATACTGGACCTGCAAAGGATTTAACTAAATCTTCTCCATATAATAAATCTGCTGAAGATAGACTAAACGTGTTAATGTAATAATTTACCGGAATACCATAATTGTTTATGAGATCGTTAAAAGCTTGATCAAAAATTAATTGTTCAGCTTGTAAGTTATCAGGGTTAACAAGCTTACCGCACGAAGGTATAGCAGTAGCAGCTAGTGCTTCTGCTGGAGTACAGTTAAGTCTATTTGTATTACATACAGCCATTTATATATTCTTCCTTCTTAACATTCCGCATTGATTATGCTCTTCATCTTCAAACATGTGTACTTCAACACCAGAATTACCTAGCGTCTTAGTAGCTCCAGGCTTGTACCCTACATCATATACCCCGAGGGTGTTTAGGAGTGGTTGCCCCATTAACATTATTTGACTAGCCGATCCGTTTATAAAATTACTCACAAGAGGACACTTATGCTTGTATTGTTTTGGTAAAGTATTTAAATGCTTCTTAGATAGACCAACCCTATTAACATTTTTTCCATTTCTCATATGAGGGTTCATAATAGGATCACCTTGATAATATTCGAAAAACGTTTTAAAGTTCTCAGTATAAATTCTATCATATGATGCTGAAATTATATCTATTAAATCACCTATAACCTCTGTGTTGCGTAATACTTTAAATGCTAGGTTTTCAACACTAAATTCACCCTCACGAGCTAAACCTCGCTTACGCATTTTAGATATCTTTTCTTTTAACCGCTTTGCCTTGTCATGTAACTCCTTAGCTTCTTCTCCTCTTGCTTCTAGTATTTTTTCTTTGAGTATTTCGACGTCGGTTTGAATTGTATTAGCTTTTTTAAATACGTCTTTAGTATCTATTGAAGGAGGATCATATGATGGTTCAGTAAGCCATTTATTATCTTTTAAAGAATAGAGACCCGAAGCAACGTGAGGCTCGTCTTTATCCTGCATATACATTTCAACATCATGACCTCTAAGATTTACGTTATGTCTAAGATTCCATACAAATCTATCACCATCTAAAGCTTTTTTAACTAGCTCTTCATCTTCATTAATATCCTTAAAGTCAATTAACACGTGAACATCTAGGTCAGAATATTCATTATAATTGTAGTTACTATTACTACCAGTAAGGGTAATATCATCTATCTCTACCCCTTCTAAATCCAAGTTGTGAATAAAATCGTCGGTTATAGACAAAAGCTTTTCTCTTACATCTGGGTCAAACTTATTGTCCTCAGACCAAAATTTCTGATTTAGAGTGTCGTTGTAAAACCTCACATCTATATTTATTAAAAAAGCCCGAAGAGGGGTACTCAACGGGCTTTTTATTATTGTTTAATTTTGAGCGACTTATTCGAAAGCGTTTTTACCAACAGGTAAACTACCGACCTTGTTATCCTTTAAGGCGTAATCAACTTTATGGTTTAAAGTAGATCCGGCGTCAACACCGTAACCACCACCATCTTTTTGTTTAGCAGCACCTTGGGTCTTTAAATTACCAACCTTGTTTTGGCCGCCTGTACCGTAGTTAACTTGATGCTTAAGAGTAGATCCAGCATCAACGCCATATCCGCCTCCGTCTTTCATTGCAGCTTCTTCATCTTCTTCAAATTGAGTATCAGTAACTTCTTCAACATCTACATCTACATCAACTTCAACTTCCTGTTGTGCTAATGCTGTTTGTAAGATATCACAAAGTGACTGTGCTAATTCACCGGGAATAGAAACTGTGATCTCTTCTGGAACTTCTTCAACTGTGTCTTCAATTCCAAGAGCTTCAAGTTCTGTAACGTCTTCGATTTCTTCCTGACCTTCATGCGGGAAGTTCTCTTGAACCATTACCTTTTTATAAAGTTTGTCAAATACTGAAGTCTTGCTCATAAAATTATTTAGGCCCGCGCGTGCAATTTTCTCGTGTTCTGCCAAAATTTCTTCATCTTCTTCAGCTTCTTCATGCTTTTTACCCTTTTTCTTATCCTTAAGAGCTTTCTCCATAGACTCATCTGTATCCCCATCATCGTCTACATCTGGGTAATCTGGCCGCTTACCTTTTTCCTCTTCATCCTCCTCCGGTCCTACTGCGCCAGTGTATGCAGCTTGCGCGTATGTGGGACCTGTTGGATCCGGTTGATCAGTATCACCTGGATTATTACCATCACCATATGTGTATCCTTTAATATTATAGATATTGTCTTTTTTGTCTTTTTCTGACATCTTATCAATATCAATTTTTGCTGGTCTAAAGCCTCCTCTCTCTGTTGGCCCGGTATCTTTTGCTACAAGATCAGCAGTTCCAATTTGACCAACTGGTACCTCTTCATTAATTACAACTTTATTGAGCACATCTCCGTATGCTTCACCTAATGATATCAAGTCTTTCTTTTTTGACATGTAATTATTTATGCTAAGCATTAAATATTTCTGTGGCTAGACAAGATAATATGTTCTATATGGGTAATAAAAACTTACCCAATGTTAACTGGAAGGGTGAATACACTAAAGAGCAGGTAAGGGATCTTAAAAAAGCTAGTAGTAATATACTATATTTTGCTGAGAATTTCTTTCACATTGTTAATCTAGATAGAGGTAAAGAAAAAATTGCCTTATACAAGCCTCAAAAACGCGCATTACGTAAGATGAGAGATAATAGATTCTTTTGTCTTTTAGCTTCTAGACAGATTGGTAAGTCTACTATGATGACCATATACATATTATGGCAGGCATGCTTTAATAACGATCAGCGTATACTTCTCGTAGCTAACAAGGAAGCAACTGCTATTGAAATCTTTCAAAGAGTTCGAATGGCTTATGAGGAGTTACCTAACTGGTTGAAGCCGCCTGTTAAAGAGTATGCTAAAACTTCTATGACATTAGAGAATGGAAGTCGAATAGGTATTACAACAACTACCGGTACAGCTGCTCGTGGTCAATCTGTTAATTGTCTAGTTATTGATGAGATGGCTTTCATTGAACCACATTTGGTTGAAGAGTTTTGGAAGTCTGTTTTTCCTATTATTACCTCTTCTAAGAAGTCTAAGGTGTTTGTATGCTCAACAGCTAATGGTACTGATAATCTATTTTATAAATTATACCACGGAGCTATAGAAGGTGAAAATGGATGGGCGCATGATAAGATAAAATGGAGCGAGATACCAGGTCGTGATAAAGCTTGGGCCCAAGCTACTAAAACTGCAATAGGATCTGCAGATGCCTGGTTACAGGAGTTTGAATGTGAATTTATTCATTCTGGTGAATCAACATTAGATGATGAATTATTTGAAGAGATGATGTCGAAGGTATCTGAACCTAAAATTATTCTAGATGAGGGTCATTATAAACTTTGGGAGGAGCCGGATGACTCTAAATTATATGTTGCTGGTGTAGATATATCAGAAGGTGTAGGTGTTGATTCATCTGTTATACAGATACTAGACATTACAGATATTAAGCAAATTAAACAGGTAGCTGTATATAGAAACAATAAAATACCTCCATTGGAGTTTACTAATAGATTATACAAGATTTTACGTAACTGGGGGTCTCCCTTAGCTCTCATAGAGAGAAACAATTGTGGTGCACAGGTCGTGGATAGGCTAGCTGTTGATTTAGGTTATGAAAAGATAGTATCATACGGTAATAAGAATGCACACAGGCGTAACGTTATGAGAGGGATGATCGCTCATACAAACACCAAATATAAAGGCGTGTTAAATATGCGCTATTTTATGAATGAAGTGAGAGTTGTAAACATAAATGAGCAAGAGACAGTTGAAGAGCTTAGAAACTTTGTGAGATATCCAAATGGTACCTGGAAAGCTAGAGGTGGGTTTCATGATGATAGAGTTATGGCTATGCTATATGGTCTTTTTATATTAGAAAAAGAAATAACTGAACGATTTTTTGAAATAGTAGAAGTTGATGATATGGGTAAGCCATCTGTTATAGAGCCTATGGACTTTGGTATTGAATATTTTGAAGACCCTACATCCATTTATCTTGATGATGAGGTTGTCGGAAACCATAACCACGAAATGAATGCCCTGGTGTGGGGAATGGGTGAGCAAGTTAATTCAGATATGGATGAATTAAGAGATTTTGGTTTTCAACTAATGGGTGAAAAGCCACCAGAAGATTGGACTGGCGAAACTTGGCCTCCAACAGAAGAATACACGCCATGGCGACCAACAATCTTATAAATAAATATATTATATGAGCCATAACTCCATGAAGCAGGCTATGCTAAACAAGTCAAGAGCTGATAAGTTCTTGCTTGTTTTTGATGTACCATCTATTTTAAAGGAATTTAGTAAAAAGTTCCAACACAAGCAAACAAACACATTAATTGTTCCTGATGCAGTTCAGTTTTCAGTATTTGGTTCAGCAGTACCAGAGATAACTGTACCAGCTGTTGAAAATAGGTATGCTGGTAGTACTTTGTATGTTTCATCACATAGTAAGAATCCATACCCACCTGTAAGTGTAAGCTTTAATGTTGATAATGAATACAAAAATTATTGGGTTATGTATCAATGGCTGAATTTACTTCACAGTCAATATGAAGGAAGATATAACGAACGCGAAATTAATGAAAACGATCCAGATTTTCAAGACTATCAAACAGATCTTACAATTTTTGGTAAAGATGAATTTAACAACAGCCGTATAAAGTTTACCTATACCAAGGCCTTCCCTACTACTGTTAATGGTATTGAGTATAGTTATCAAAACCCAGATGAAATTACCTCAGGGTTTACATTTGTTTATTCACAATTACATACCGAAGTCATTAATTTTTGAATATATTTGTCTGAAAAAGGATAAATAATTTTATGGCACAGCGTACGATTAACTCTCCTGGAGTAGAAATTAGAGAATCGGATCTCTCCCTCACTGCACCAGCAAATGTAGGTACTAACATATATGTTACCGGTTTTGCTCAACAGGGACCAATAGATGAAGTTCTTAATATAACAACAAAACAAGAACTAGTTCAAGTTTTTGGTACTCCCACAAACTCCGCAGAAAGATACTTTCACTACTCAATTAACGAATTATTAAACTCCCCGGCAACTGTATATGCAAGTCGACTCCCATACGGGCTCGGATCTGGTGACGGTTTTGGAACTAAATACGGAGCTTTAGTATACCCGGTTGTTACAGTAACTGGTGATACAGAAGCTAACCAGGTTAGTACATTCCAGTTAAGTATCACAGACTTTACTAAAGGTGGTTCTTATGCTGCGCTTTCTGCTGGTGCTCTTTCAGGTGTAACAATTACAGTACAAGACAGTAATGTAGGTGCAACTTCAACAAGCACAATATCTTCATTAACAGTTGGTTTTTCTGGTGGTGCTAGTGGTGGGTTCCTTGTACCGGGCGTCGCATTTGGACATCACCTTTCCGCCGGTTTTGGAGGGACTTTAAATCCTTGTATTCCATCCGCTGGTAATGTGTACAAGGATACAAATATTGATATATTTGTTAACACAGACCCTGTTTCTAGTTTACCTCACCTCGCGTCTGTTATTGCTAGCCAAGTCGAGCTTTCATCGATAAAGCTCACCCCGACTGGTGGCTCTGCCGGTGCGCTTTCAGGAGCTATCCTTGATTCAACTGAAGCTTATAGTGTTAGTACTAATTCTATTAAATTCACTTTAACTGGTGATGCTTCTAGAGCATCCGGTGCACCATCAGTTTCACCATCTGTTGCAGAACCGTTTACAGGTGCTAACGATACGTTTACCTTATCAGCTGCTTCAGATCAAGGTATATCTTATGACTTAAATGTGTTATCTGGTTCGTATGTGTTAGGCGAGCCGACACACTTAGAGATTTCAGAATCTGACTACCTAGCCGGTGTCGAGGGTACTGGAATTACATGGGCCGATACAGCAAACGTAACTGGATTTGATGCTCTTTCAGCAGCATGGGGTGCTGGTGTTGTAATATTGAATAAGTCTACAACTACTATTAACCCTGCATTTGAAGGTTATTATGTTGGTATATCTGATAACACTAATTTAAACCCTGCTACAGATTTTGATAATATCTTATTTACTAAAACACTTACCCAATCAGCATTTACACTGAGTGGTGGTGATAATCAGTCTTATCAGAGCATCCCAGAACAGTTATTAACATTTAAATTATCTGCTGATGCAGAAACAGGACCGACAAATACTATATCTGAGGTAACAGATAACTTTACTACTTACGATATAAGTGATAGAGCTGACGACGATTTACTTAATGTAGGTGTATTTAAATTACGTAAATCAGTATTTGCAAATGAAGCAACTAAGCTTGATTATGTGCTTGAAGATGGTATTACTGGATCAATTAACTACTATACAACACAGCTTAACCCTAATGGTGGTGCGCAATTACCAATGTTCTTAGAGAGAAAAGATGAAAATTCTAGAAACATTTCTATACATGTTAACGACTACATTTCCAACAGAATTAGAGGTACAGATGCTACTAATCTCTCCGGCAATGCACTTAAGCGTATAAGAGTTCTTACAACTGCATTAACAGAAAATACAGATTCTACTGCAACAGGAATTAATACAGACATTGTTTCCACTATTGACAGTCAGCCTCATATGAATAAAGCTGATAGTTTATATCCACTTGGAGCTTATGTTAATAACTCTGTACAAAGTAAGCAAGTAGGCCATATTCCAAATAAAATCGAAAGAGCCCTCGACGGTATAAAAAATAACGATTTATATGATATAGATGTTGTTGTTGAAGGTGGATTAGGAACCATTGCAGCTATACAAAGTGCTGGTAGTACGGATTTTTACGATGAGTTTACTTACTCCGGTGGGATTGAAACTGCAGTTGATGGATTAAGAACTTCATCTGATATAAGTGAAAGTACGTCCATTACTCTTAGAAACAACTACAATGCTGTATTTAACAAATTTGAACAGTTCTGCTCACCACCATACTTAGGAGGTGGTAGAGGTGATTGTATTTTTGTTGCAGATCCGATTAGGCAGATTCTTATTACTGGTAACGGAAACGTTAAGTATCTTGATGACAAGAACAGAAACTTCCAGACTGGTATTTACTGGCCAATTAGACATCAATTTGAGACACAAAATACTTCTTATGCAACAGTTTATGGTAACTGGGCGTTAGTAAATGATAGTTACTCAGGTGAAAATGTATACGTACCGTTCTCACCATTTGCTGCAGCTTCTATGGCAAGAACAGATGCAGCTGCATTCCCATGGTTTGCCCCAGCTGGCTTTACTAGAGGGCTTGTAACATTTGCAAATGATATAGCGGTTAATCCTAATCAAAAGCAGAGAGATGAGTTATATAAAGCTAATATTAACCCAGTAGCTCAATTCCCAGGACAAGGATTAGTAATATTTGGACAAAAAACTTTAAGTAGAAAGTCCAGCGCATTTGATAGAATTAACGTTAGAAGGCTCTTCTTAAATCTTGAGAGACCGACTAGGAAGCTTACAAGGTTCTTTGTATTTGAGAATAATACAGAGTTCACAAGGACTAGGCTTGTTAATGCTCTTACACCAATCTTCGAAAGAGCTAAAAACAATCAAGGTGTATTTGACTACTTAATTGTATGTGATGAAAGAAATAACACTGCATCAGTTATAGACGCTAATGAGTTAGTGGTAGATATATACATTAAACCTACTAGAACAGCTGAGTATATATTGGTTAACTTCTTTGCGACTAGGACAGATGCTAATTTTGAAGAGATAATTGGCGGTTAATAAAAACGAACACTAAATAATAATATGCCTGATACAACAACAATTCAAGACTTCTTTTCAAGAGCAGCTCGAAAGCAATTTTCTCGAGACTTTCTGTTTCGAGTACAGCAAATTCAATTAGTAGGTGGTACTTTTTTGGATGGTGAAAGCGATTTAGTTTATGCTAGAACAGCTTCGCTCCCTGGAAGGACAATAGAAAATAAGACTGTTAATTACTTCGGTCAAGAGTTTCAAGTGCCTGGAAGAGCAACATATGAAAATGCTGCTGCTTATTCTATTAACTTTTACCATGATGAAAATTGTGAATTAAGAACAAAGCTCGAAAGAGCATCGCGAGATGTTTTTAATAACGATACATCAACAGGTGCCTATGGCATGCCTGGTGAAGAATCAATTATTAACCTAGTTCAAATTGATAAGCAATTACGCGATGTTAGAAAAATTCAACTCGTGGGAGCTTCTATACGAGACATTGGTGGTATTGAGTATAGTATAGCAGATGGTTCTGGAGATGTATTAAACTTTCCTGTTACTTTTGCTTATCATTTCTATAGAGACTTCAGCAATAATAATAGACCCCGTTAGACGTCTCTAGCATAAGTCATTGATTAAATATAATTAATGCACGAAGCCTATGATTTCTTAGATGGTTATAGCAGAGAAAGACAATACTTTCTCTCGCTACCTACTTTATGGAAAGTTAGTTTTCAGTACAGTAACACAGGCGCTGTACCAGCTGGCTTCCCCGGACAACCTGGAAGCGCTTCTGATGGACCGACTGGTCTTCCATCTGCAATACAACGAGCATTAAAAGATGCAGATGAAGGATGGCGTGTTAAAAACGAACCTTTAGATTTTACTAAAAATGGAAATGTTCTCGTAGCACGTGAAGTAACAATACCGCAAGAAAACACTCAGTTTATAGCACCTGGAGCTGATATTAATAAAGGTAATTATCTCCCGGCTTTTGGTGCTGATAGAAGAATGAACTTTTTAGAAAGGAATCTCGCGGTTAACTTTTTTGACACAGAAGAAGATTTAGAGCACTCTTTCTTTAGACCGTGGATGATAGCTGTTGCAACACACGGACTAATAGAGAGAGACCTATTATGCCCTGCTGTAGAATTTTGGCAATATAATAATCGGAGCCAAATAAGAAAAGGTTATAGATTTATAGATGTATTCCCGACTAATGTTGAGGGTTATACAGTTAACTATGATAATTCTGAATTCATAGCTAAATCTATAACATTTGCTTTTAAAAATTACATACAGTTATAATTAATAGTATGGTTTTGTCCTTTATCCTTCCCAATAAGAAGGAAGTGTCAGTGAATGAAATTCTGTATAAGGATTTAAGAAAAATATCTTTATATAGAGGCACTGGTACTACCGGTATTCTTGAGTTTTTAGAGTCGTTTATTTTAACTAAGGACTTAAATGTAGTCGAAAAATTATTGACGTTTCTCATTTTAAGAGAAAAATGTATCAGTGAAAACATTTCTGTTGGTTCAAACAAAGGTAATGTAAACATAGATTTAAATATTATAAAAAATAAGATAAGCTCGTTCGACGATATAAAAGAAACACTAGAAATAGAAGGTATAAAATGTGTTTTGAGTTACCCATCTAAGTTTAACTTAGGAAGCACAGATTTTATATTTTCATTAATAGAAAGCATAGAAATTGAAGATGAAACGATAGTAATATCTAGCTTAACAAATAGCGAGTATGATGAAGTAATGAGTAAGCTTCCTGAGACAATTTTTAACCATCTTCATGATTTTGTAAATAAAAATAAGCATCACTTTGAAATGCTTGTATTTAACGAGAGGCAGGACTTAGAAGTCGATGAAATAAGATTAAATTTATTAGATACTTCTTTACCAGCATTTGTTGCTAGTTTATTTGACTGCATTGACGGTACAAATTACAGAGAAATGCTTTTTGTATTATGTAAAAGGATCCCTGACGTAACGTTTTTAACAAACTGTACGTATTTAGAAATAGAGGATTTTTATAAATTATATTCTGATGAAACTGAGAAACAGAACGAAAGCTTGCAAAACCAAAGTTCTAGCTAAATATTCGTATGAGTAAAAATGTTTCTTCTTTTCTGACAAAATTAGACAAACTCAATGATAAAAAAATTGATGTATTTGTACCTTCTTTAAAGAAAAAAATCCCTACAACCCCATTAAATCTTAAACAACAGAAGGATTTAATTTCTTCAATGCTAGACGGTATCAAAGGAACATTAGACTTTAGTAGGACTCTTAATAAAATTATAATTGAAAATACCGGGCTTACAGATCTAAAAATTTACGACAAACTACCCTTTATTGTAACTTTAAGAAAGCATGCTCTAGGTAATAAGGCTGGATCTGTTGAATTACAAAGCGTGATTAATAATTTTAAAAATATACCTTTTAAGATTAAGGATAATGTTACAGTTAAAAATGAAAACATACAACTCGTTTTAAAGGTACCGACATTGAGAGAAGAAGGTATTTTGCTAGCAAAATGTGAACAAGAAATCGATACAGATCAAGAGGTTTTAAAAGAAGGAGTTGGAAAGCTGTATATATACGAAATTATAAAATATATTGACAGTATACAAATAGAAGACGATGTACTCGAGTTAAGTGATGTTCGAATTAATGAGCGCATTAAATTAGTTGAAAAGCTACCACTTAGCATGTATAAGCAGATATCAACCTTTATTGAAAGTGTTAATAAATATAACAGTGATGTTTTAACTGTAGATGAAACTGAGATTTCTATCGACGCAGAGTTTTTCGATACCTCTACAGATGATTAAATATTTAGGTGGCTACACCTGGTGATATTTTAACAGCGACAGAAGCATTAGAGAGAATGCAGCAAATGGGCGGCGATTCTGAAGCATCCTCTGCGGCGCTTGAGAAGGTTGGGCAGAATATTACTAATTCTTCTATATTTGGAGTCGGTAAACCAAAAACAAAAGGTACACTAGAATCTGCAGAAAAAACAAGACTTAAAAACAAAATGGACATTGTTGTCGAGTCTTGGTTTAGATTAAAAAAGAGGTATGAAAAGGGCGACGAGAAGGGAGCAACAGCGGTTGCAAAAACTAAAGATGACGTAAAGGCAACTAAAGAATTAGCAGACAGCGGTAAAAAACAAGGTAAGGGTCTTTTAGGTTGGTTATCTGGGTTATTAGGTGCATTAGGGTTATTTGGAACAGGAGGCGGTAGAGGTATTCTTACAGTAATAGGTCAGTGGCTATGGAAGGCTATAAAGTGGGTAGGTACTAAAATTTGGGGATTTATTAAATGGGCTATCGGCAAAGCGTGGAAAATTTTAAAGGGTATTTTTAGAGGCATGTGGAGGGCAATTAAAGGAATTGGCCGAGGAGTATGGGGAGCAATAAAAGGAGCTATTCGTGGAATAGGTAAATTATTTAGTGGTTTATGGAAAGGGTTTAAAAAACTCCCTATATGGAAAGCTCTTGGATCTGCTATATCTAGCGGCGTTAATGCCGCAAAAGGTATATTTACTGCAGCAAAGGATAAGTTTGTTGGAGCTTTAAAATCAGTTGGTAACTTTTTTAAAGGCGCGTTATCTAAAATACCAGGTATAGGTAAACTATTTCCAGGATTAGCAAAAGGTCCAAAACCACCATCAGGTGCGAGGCCTTCTGGTGGTGGTGCAAAAAAACCAAGTCTCCTTGGAAAATTATGGGGCGGAGTTAAAGATATTGGTGGAAAAGTAGTTGGGGGTGCTAAAGCCCTTGGAGGTAAGGTAATGGCCGGGGGTAAGGCTGTTTATGAAGCTGGTAAATCTGGTGTGAAGTGGGTTGGGGATAAAGTTAGCAAATTTGCTATAAAACCTGCTAAAGCAATGGTAGGTAGCATGCTAGGAAAAACAATTGGTGCTGGTGGTAAAGGTGTAGTGAGATTTTTAGGCGGTGTAGGAAAGAGACTCCCTATTATTGGACCAGCTATTGAAGCTTTATTTACAGCAAGTGATATTAAAAAATATAAGAAACAATACGCAGAGGGTAAAATAGATAGAGATCAGTTAGAAGATCTCGTTGGTGTAAGAGCGATTAAAGGAATAACAGCCTTAATAGGTGCTGGTGCTGGTGCGTTTTTAGGTGGTCTAGTGTCACTCGGTACTGGACCATTTGCACCATTAGTCGCTTGGCTTCCGATGTTAGTTGGTGCATTGGCTGGTGATTTATTAGGCCGGTTTGTTGGTGGTCTACTTGCAAAGCATGTTTTACCAAAGAGTGCTGTGAAGGGGATTGGTAAGTTTTTCGCTGGAAATGATCCCTCACCTGGCTCAGCTGCAGGGCTAGAAGCTTCGCCGATGAAGCTCAATGACTTTCTTCGTCATAGAGGTAGATTATATCCAATTAACTCAAAAGATACCCTTATAGGTGGAAAGCCAGGTGGTGCTATAAGGGAGTTTTTCGGGTCACGTAATGATGCATATCATGCTAAACTAGCATCGCTTCAAATATCTGCAATTCAGCTATCTAACAAATACTTACAACGATTAGTGCAGCTTACTGAAGTTCTTGTTAAAAAACCTGTCGGGGGTGGTAGTCAAACACTTAACCCACCTCTACCGCAGAGTAATGAATTGCAAGGAGATTTATCTGGTCCGCAGTATACTGATGGTAGAGCTGAATTTTATAATTCACCCTATAGCATGCATACTCCAGGTATACCGACATAAATATATATATGCCGGCTGCAGAACAGGGTCCATATGTAAATCCTTTTGGAAAGGATAGCAAAACGCTAACTTATGACATAGTAAATGACTATGACTGGACGACTGCGCCTGCTGGGTCTAAGTTAAGAGAACAAACACCAAATGCTTATGTTACAGCATATAAAATGGATTTTTCTCAGCTTCAACAATTTATTGATGGTTATATAAACATAGCCACTTCTGCAAAGCGTGCAGATGAAAAGGGATCCAATCCTGGTTTAGAATTCTACAAAGGGTTATATAAATCTGGTAAAGTTCTAGCTGATATTAACTTTCCGTTTTTCTCAGATACGATAAGAGGGTTTGGTAATGAGTATACAGATTCTTTTTCTCCAATTAGTCAGAGGGGTGCAAAATTTTTATTTGGAGATGCTATTGAAGGTCTTGGCGGTGCCGCTGAAAACTTAATCGGGGGTGCGATGGCTCTAGGAAGAGAAGGAGCAAATATGGGCGGTAACGCGTTATCTGAAAAAGTTGCTGGGGGTGTTGGTGCTTTTGGAGACATGGCAGGTGGTGCATATCAAAAATTAACAGGCTTGAAAATGCCAGGCCTTCAAACAGTTGGCGCGCCTGGCTCGTTTATAGAAACACCAAAGTTTTACCAATATAGTAATACTGATGAAGGTCTCGGTATTCAGTTTGTTTTGTCTAATACATTAAATGACTATAGAGGTAATAAAGGGTTTAGAGAGAATATAAAATTTATTAAAGAGTTTACAATGATGAATAGACCGTATCGTGAAGGTCCAATTGAAATGACTTTCCCGGCTATATATCATATTGAAATACCCGGACTTCGTTACATAGAATGGGCCTACTTAGAAAACTTCGGGATATCATTAATAGGCGCTAGAAGACGAATTGGTAAAAATATAATACCAGAAGCTTATGCATGTAATTTCCAATTTAGATCGCTTACTATAGAAGCAGCCAACTTCGTGCAGATGACTGACCGGGTGGAAGGGTTTGACAGCGGTGACTCTAATTACCTTCAGCTTAGAAGAGCGGCTGATAAAGATGCAGCAAAACGTGCTGAAGAAGCTAAAGAGATAGCTGATCAAAGAGCTACAGAGTTAGCAAAAGAAAAAGCGGCTGAAGATAAGAGAAAGTCAGAAGAAGATGCTAAGAAAAAGGCGAAAGAAGAACGTCAGCGCATGGAAGATCTTTATGGGACATCACAAAACATGTTCCCAGAAGCACCCGGTGATGCGATGGTTGAAGCTCACTTGGCTGAAAAAGCAGAAAGGGCAGCAGAGGAAGTAGCAGCAACAGAGAGTAGTCTCGCAAGAGCATTCGAAGAGCAACAGAGACGCACGGTTAGTACTATTTCTGGGCGGACAGAAGAACCTGTACCGGATTTTGCAGAATTAAATAACAGGCTTAACGAACAAGCAGAAAATAATGAACCGAGTGCGTTGGCCAACCTTTTACGAGGAGAGAATCAAGCAATTACTAATCCTGAGCCCGAAGTACCTTCTACAGGGGATCCTATCACGGACAGATATCTTAATAATGTTGACTATGTAGACAATGCTGATAATTTACAAGAAGCAGATAGACAGGCTATAGCGGATTGGATAAGTAACCGGCCTGCACAAGCTAATGGAGAGCTCGGTAATACGAATAGAACTGATTTAACAGACTACGAAATAAATAATAACCAAATGGTTGAGAATACGCGAAATTATCAGGAAAATGTAGAAGTTGCAGAACAATTTGCACAACAAACACAAGATGCTGAAGCAGCGCAAAGAGCAACTATTCCGGATTATTTATTAAGGGACTCAAACACACAGCCAGTAGAAGAAAAGAACGATTAAATGAGCTTAACAGGAACAACAGGAAAATATCAAAACGAGATTAAAGATCTTGAACAACTAAATCTTTCTAGATACGAAAGAATATTTAAAGTCTTTACTGAAGCTAAGGACGGTAAAGAGTTTTATTTCTATAATTTGTTAAATAAGATCGAATTTCCAGAAAATATAGATTCAACTTTACTTGATACCTATATCGTACAGTCTCGAGAGCCTCTTACTACAACATCATATAACCTATATGGTGATATTGAGAGCTGGTGGATGATTTATCTTTTAAATAAAGATACAATTGGAAAAAAGTTCTGGGCAGAAGGCGGTGACCAATTAACTTATATTCTACCTAGTAAAAGAGGGCTTATTTTCGGGCAAATTACTAAAACTACTGTATATAATAATAAGCATTTTTAATATATGCCTGAGCCTAAACACAACCCAGATAAAGATCATATTTTTCCAATAAACGGTAGTGATTTTTTCTGTCAATTTAAACTTAAAAACTCAGAAAGTTTTGAGAGTCAAAAAGGTTTAGGTGGTTTAGGTATTATTGACTTTACAAAATCTTCTATAGTCAGCTTAGATATTGTTGATAATATTTTTGAACCATTTACATCTGGAAGTATTACTGTAAATAACCCTTTTGATTATATTGAAGATAATATAAAAATGAGGGGCGATGGTACAGATATTTTATCTGTCACTCTTTACGATACCAGTGAAAGAACAGGAGCAGAGGCTCCATCAATTGAACAGCGACAGTTGAAATACGAGTTTGTTGTACAAGATGAAAGTAACGATGTATCTAAAACTGATCGATCAAATAATTTTAAAACTTACACATTACTAGATGTTGATTATCATAAATTAAATGAAGCAGTACCTTACGGCAAGAGATATAGTGGATTAGTAGGTGATATAATTCGCCAGGTCTTAGAGGAGTTTGACCTCCCTTGTGATGATAAGCTTTGGTCACCAGGAAATCACCTCATACAAGATTTTCCAGAATATATAATACCAGCCGCAGGGTGGAGGTATTCAGATTTAATTAAATACCTTCTCAGAATATATTACCATTCTGATGGGGATGGCGCGCTAGCTGTTCAAGGTATTTTAAAGCAACAAAGACCAGAGGGTGATGAACCAAAAGGTAAATTTACTTTATTACCCTTGACAAGGATTTTTAGCGATAATAAAAACACAACACAAGAAGCGTTTAGTGTAAACGACTTAACTGATAGAGAAAATAGCTCTCAAGATAATCCAAATAACCCAGTTTCAGATCTTAGGACTCCCGTTAATAAAGTAGCCGGTGCTTTAAATAATACTAATTTAACATCGCCAATGACTCGTTTTACTAATGAATTTTTTGTAAACTATACAGTTAGTACTCACGATCCACAGACAGGTGTACATAGTAAAGATACTGTAGTAATTGAAGATATAGAAAAGGAGTGGACTGAGGCTTTTGTAAAAATTTTCGAATGTGAGGGTGGGGAACCACTACCAAACTTATATTTAGATAAAAAAGATAAGAACATATATAAGCCTTTTGTAATGCCTTTTAGACAGGATGTAGTTAAAAATTTAGCAACCGCTCAAATGGTTTCAAATTTAATATTTTACAATCTACAGCTAAACATAGATAATATAGGCGATACAAATAGAAGAGCTGGTCGCTTCTTTGATATTTTTAAACTCCATACTAAAAAGAGAGATAATAAAGGGCTAGGTATATCTGATACAAAGCTTTTAGGTAGGTGGTTAGCCACTACCGTACGTCATCGGTTTTTTAAAGATAGATATCAAAACGTCTTGACATGTATTAAGCCATGTGTTGGACCGGATAGTTTTTTCGAAATCGATAACAAAAATATAGAAAAAATGGAAAATCTATTCGGCCCTAATTTTAAACCCGGACAACTAGTAAGCTAAATGCCTAAAATAAACAACAAAGTCGAAATTTTACGCTCTTTAGAACTAACCAAAGAGCAATTTGAAGTTCAATATCAACAAAACTGTGATGGTGGTGAAAACGGCCAATATAGTGAGTTTACTAGTGCTGACAAAGATTTTATGGAATCTTTTCTAAAGATATACCAGTTAGGTATTACTCAATTACAAGATTTTGTAAACCGTCTAGATCAAGATAGTGATACAATTGATGAGTATTCTATTTTATATTATATTACTCAATTAAGTAATGGACCTTTTTCTAATCACTTTAAACAATTTACTGCTACTAATGTAGCGCAGCGTGGAGGGAGAAGTATATACGCGCCCTCAAATGATTATCAAGGTTCGATGATTAATGCGGCAAGATCTAATTCCACTTTACCTGTTTTTAATAGTACAGGTCTAAATGCTGGGTTAGGAATTTTTAACAAAAGTACACCGTTTATTCAAGATGTTCTTAAAGATGCAAATACACAAACTGCAAGAATATTTGATCGTAATTTTCAAAGTAGTATCTTTGATGATAACACTCTACCGATGATTGACAAAGCACCGGTAGCACGAGCTAATGCAGAAGGTAGTCTGAGTTTTGGAGCTGCAGGTTTAGGGTTTCGTGAACTTGGCCTAATAGGCCCGAGATTTATAAATGCAGCCACCAGTGTAGCCGAAAGCATTGTACAACAATATATAGGTCAAATAGCTATAGCTGGTAATAACATAATAAGAGACGCTATAGGTCAATTTGCAGGATTAAGCCCTAGAGCAGCTACCCAAGGCATAGTGCAAAATATTACTAGTTCTGTGTTACAAAATGCTAATATTGGGAGTGTGGGTATTATACAACAAGCACAAGGGCAGATGCAAATATCTGGTAATAATTTAGCTCAAAATACAATTAACTCACTTAACACAGCTGTTACCCAGCCTCTGACTAATATACTTCAGATACCTGGTAATATTATCGGCTCTGGAGCCGCAACTGCGGTTGATAATGTATTTGCTGGAGGTACCGGTTTTGGTACGACAATAATTGGCGGAATGACACAAAATGCCGCGTCAACTATTGGTAATTTGGTACCAAACTTATTTAATACGTCTCGTAGCATAATACAGAACGCCGGCGGACAGCTTTTAGGCTCAGGTACTAACATTATACAAAACGGAGTGGGCTTGCTACAGGGTAACATACAAAACTCACTACAAGGCGCCATGAGCTTGTTTTCTGCTCAAGGTATATCACTAAATGTAGGGTCTTTTGATAATATACTCCAAGGGGCTTTAGGTAATTTTCAAAACATAGGCCAGGGTATAGTTCAAAATGCTGCTGGAAACATTGGTTCAGCGATTGGAAAGGGGTTAGGAGGAAAAGGTACATTGTTAGGTAGTTTTGCTATAGGGTTTGTGGGTAATCTTTTTGGAGGTAAGAGTCCAGTAAAACCTTCACAATCACCAGTTAATGCATTGGGACCGGGTGGTAGTAACTGGACCCCCGGAACAGCAAACGGTAATTATATGATAAGAGATGTAAAGATGTGGCACACTATAGCTGAGTCTACAGAAAACATTATTACAGATCTTGAATCTTCTATAGGACCGGCCTTTAGGTTATTATTATACAAGAAAACACTAAACTATTTTAATGCGGAAGAAAATGAATCGATGTCAACGGGCAATCCGGTTTTACGTCTCTTAACGTTCCTCAAGAGGGTTCGCGGGGAATCCGGGAATGAAGAAATTAAACAACAATGTGTTGAAATTGAAACTTCATTGCTAGGAAATGGCGCTGTTGGAGATAGTCAAAATCTTAAAGCTTATTACAACACCGGGGCAATGGATTTATACACCAACACTGGAAGATTTGGAAATAGGCCTATTAAGCTAGATGAAGAGGATGACGATATCAAAGATGATGAAAAGGACGACATATTTACAAACGTTCCTGCAGCAACCGCTCGAGCAATTAAAATCGGTTGCAGTGGATACCACACACATACTGAAGACGGGTCCACTTATTATATGCCATGTAGCTCAATGGAAGAATACTGTGCTAGGACAGGTAACTGCCCAGAGCCGGTAGATCCAAATAATCCTCTTATAGGAGACGTTGACTGTGAGGAGCTGTTAATGGCAGAGGCAACTACAACTACTATAGGACCAGAAACAGCTACTACAACTACTACTACAACTACTATAAATCCTTATGATCGCCCATCACCGTTTGTCGATATTATATCTGCTTTATCACAAGAAGACGATGATCTGCCCGGATTTTAAACATCTATTACGTCGTCGTCTTTATCGACAAGAGCTTTCATTATATCATCTCGTGACAATAACATCTTAGTCTGATTATCGATAACATTTAACCTCTCTTTACTCTCAACGTCCATTTGCTTAACTGCAACTTGTGTTTCGTTTCTCTCTTTTGCTACATGTAACTTATTCAAGGTCTCAATAGCAGACGAGGATGCTTTGATAAGTTCT
>TARA_R110001583_G_scaffold152016_1_pt1 | contig 25373 bp, 25 predicted proteins | sample TARA_R110001583 | Tara Oceans TARA_R110001583 (sample SAMEA4398432) | marine metagenome | biome: Polar Biome; feature: [MES] marine water layer (ENVO:01000295) within the mesopelagic zone...; material: water (ENVO:00002006), including particulate matter (ENVO:01000060) such... | reverse complement strand
CCCATGTTGAGAAACAATAATGCGCACAAATAACCGAGCTCCACCACAAAGTAAAATGAGATAAGTAGCATAGATAATAGGGACAGAACGGGGGATGAAGACATCGTAAAAATAACCGAAGATAATCAACATCAAAGCAGAACTAAAACAGCTAATTACGATGGTTAGCAATGCATGTACGCTTAAATAACGTAAGATCGCACGGTATAATCCAACTCTTGCAAAAACAAAAAGTGTAGTAAGGGTAAGAGAAGTAAGTAACATCCAATGACCAATAAAATCAACTGTGTCCAAACGTGTCAAGAAAGCCCCAAAAAAAGCAATAGCAACAAAAAAGGTGTCGACAAAAAGACTGATGATCCGTTTGTAAAATCGTGAAGTCGATAAGATAGAGTTAATTATGATTGAAAACCTCAGGAAAGAACAAAAAAAATGATAAAATTACAGTTTAAACACAAAAACAGTAAGTACGTTTAAGCAAAGCAATGTAACATAAAAATAATAATAGGATCCAATTATTGCACCCTATCGCCAGAACCACTTCCTGTTACCGTCATTATTATATATCTAAAATAATTTTTTAGAGTTAATGCCCGAATCATTTTTTGATCTGTTTCAGCGAGTAACTTAGGAGTAGACATATCAATAGCATTTACTTGCGCAAGCCCAGTAATACCAGGTAGGACATCATAAACGCCGAGCTTATCTCGTTCGCTAATCAACTCTTCTTGGTTAAATAAGTTAGGACGAGGCCCTACAAAACTCATCTCGCCCTTTAATACATTGATTAACTGCGGTAACTCATCAACTTTCGACTTTCGTAAAAAAGAACCCAATTTAGTGATTGACGCCGTACTCGCAAGATGGCTAGCAATAGATTCAGTACCAACAGACATAGTTCGGAACTTAATCAGTTTAAAGGGAAGTTTATTTTTACCTACACGTTCTTGTATAAAAATAGGCGAACCAGTATCAAAGTAACCAATGATAGTGACAACAATTAAAATTGGAGAGGTAGTTAGGAGCCCCAAAAAGGCCATAACAAAATCAAGGGTGCGGATAATTAAATTATTCATAATAACTACTTTTTATTTTTTAAGGTTAAGCTTTCAAGAAATGCATCAGCAGTTTTTTTCATACATTCAGCAGCACTATATGGAGGTTCCCAGCCTAACATTTCTTTAGTTTTAGAGATATCTAACTGTAAAGAACCGCATAAACGATCTGATATAGTTGGTCGAGTAATTAACTTCGCCACCAAAACAAACCACGAAGAAGGAAAAGCTAGTAGCTTACTTCTTACGCCTAGCGCTTGCGCCATATTTTTTAATAAGAGAGTCGTTGATAAATCATTATCATCTGAGACTAAAAAGGTTTGATTAGCTGCTTTAGGGTGTTTAATGCAGCAAATAATTAAATCAACTAAATTATCAACAGAAACTAAGCTGCGTTTGTTTCTTTTAATGCCACCTAACGGTAATGGAATTCCTTTATAAACCCACTTCATCATTAATAAAAAATTAGCTTTAACGCCAGGTCCATAAACTAAAGGAGGGCGAATAATGACTACTTCCATTCCCGTTTCTTTTGCAATTTTACGTAATCCTACTTCGGCTTCATACTTACTCAGAGCATAAGGATCCATTGCAATAAAATCACTATCGGGCTGAAATGGAAAACCTAACTCAGTAGATTCCCCATTAACTTTAATTGAACTGATAAAAATAAAACGTTTAACCCCAGCACTTGCGGCTTGACGTGCAAGGTTTAAAGTACCGAAAGTATTAACTTCTCGAAACGCTTCTAATGGATTAGAAGCTCCATCCTCCATTATATGGACGCGAGCTGCGCAGTGAATAACTATCTTTATTTTTTGGGGTTTAAGCTGAAATGAAGATGTTGAACAGAAATTTTCAACAAAAATATAATTTTTGATACTAGATTTATTTATATCTCGCCCAACTTCAACTAACTCACATATATCACTGGATAAACTTCGAGATAATATTTTGCCTAAAAAACCAGAAGAGCCAGTCAGAAGTATTTTCATTTTTTTTCCATAGAAGCTTTAAGTGTAATATAAATGAAAATATCAATATTACTTTATATATCAAGTAATAATTTATTATAAATGTCCAATGTACGTTTAATCACTATTTTTTGACAAAACTTCTTTTCAACCAGCTTCCTTCCCTGCTTGCCAAATTTTAAACGCATTTCTTTATTTAATAATAATTTTTCTAAAGCGGCTGCTAATTCCTTGGAATTATTAGGGGGTACTAAAAAACCGGATTGATTGTTAAGCACGATATCTCTACAGCCATTTACATTAGTGGTAACGATTGGACGACCTATAGCAGCGGCTTCGATTAATACTCGAGGAACACCTTCGCCATAAGCTGTGGGTAAACAAACAATATTGGATTGACTAATAAGTTGAGGCATATCTTTTATTTCCCCAAGCCAATTTATATCACCTTGTTTATGCCACTCTTGAATCTGTGCTTCAGATATTGCCGCACTACTTTGTTCATCTAAAATTCCAGCTACATTTAATTTAAATAACAGGCCTTTTTCACGTAAAAAAGCAGCCGCTGTAATTAGGTCTTTGATGCCTTTATCCCATAACATTCTCGCCGCAAAAAGGATTGATGGTATCTCATCGAAAGACTCTTCCTGATAAGAGTATTCAACCAAATTAACACCAGCACCATCAATAACAGTTAAACGCTCTTTATCAGCAATACCAAGCTTAAAGAAAAGCGCCATATCGTCTTGGTTTTCAAATAAAATATGAGATTGAGTGTTACTAGCAGCTTTTTTATATAGCTTCGTGATGATTTTTTTTGAAATCTTAGATTGTAATTTCTCACTTGAGAATGAAAGACCAAGTCCTGTCACACTCATTACTTGGGCAACCTTTCGTTTAGAACAAGTCAGCCCAGCATAAACATTCGGTTTCACAGTAATAGAATGCACGATATCGGGGTTTTCTCGTTCAATCAGTTTTGAAATACACCTACAGGTGATAAAATCAATTGCAGGATTAAGACTCTTTCTATTAATAAATAAAGGGATAAGCTTAAAACCCAATGCCCTAAGCTCTGTTCGTATTACAGGGCTAGTAAAATGAGTCGCAACAACAATACTAAAGCCAGCCTCTTTGGCTGCAATTGCTCGAGGGAGCCAATGTAACTTAAAATACCAATCCACATTGATAACAAAAAGTAATTTTTTATTCTTCATACTTTCCATATTTCCCCGCTAATCCGTGGTGAATGCCTTTAGCTATTGCTTTAAAATGTTGAAAACGAGGTTTTAATAATAGGCAAAAAACACAAGCTTGAATCATTGATTTAAACAGAACAGACTTTTTCCAAGCAAATGGGACATAATCTCTTTTTAGTAACAAATAAAAATTTCTATAAAAATAGTAATGCCGTATTGGGGAATGAGTAGTAAGTTGTCGACCAAATAAAATTAATGGAGAGTCTCCTATTTTATGATGCATATGTGCATTGGGAGCACATAGAGAAACTAAACCAAGACTTTTAGCTCTAAACCCCCATTCAATATCAACACAATCGATGAAGAGCCCTTCTTCCATAACTCCAACCTCTTCCAATATTTTAACCTCTATCAATCCACCAGATGCAATGATGAAACCACACTCCATATAGGGGACTGCAGGCCTAGGCTTGAAAAGAGTTATATTATTATTATCAATACTTATAAAACGTGCCGGTTCATTAGAGTCGCTATCTATATGGCTTGGTCCTATAGCAGCAACATTTAAGCCATCATTTTTTGCTGTATTTCGAGCGACTAAAAGGTCTTCTATCAACGAAGAAGATGGCTTACTATCTTGATCAAAAAATATAATATCTGCAGCATCTAATTCTAAAGCTTTCTCTATACCAACATTTTGTGCTTTAGCAATTCCTTTATTTACACCTAACTTGATATAATGTATGTCAGATTCAACATCAGAAAAAGACAAATAATATTGATTATCAGAATTATCTACAATAACAATTTTCTGGGTTTGTCCTGAAAGAATATTAATTAGTTCATCTAACTGCTTTACATCAGGGAAATAAACTACAATTATCGCAAAAACGTTACTCATTTATGCCCTTCAAAAAAATTGTTTATTCGATTATTAAAATTAACACGTGGAGTATTTTCCATGGCCTTACTTATTACAGGTAAAAAAACATTTGATTCATCTCATTTACGAGATACATTTACTTTGAAGCTGAATTGACCTAATAACATATTTAACGCTTACTATATTGATACTTCCACCCGTTAGGATTAATATTTATAATCGCAGATTCCCCTTCATGAATATTAGTTACAGTTTTTTGCCATTCATAAATTAATCTAGGCTCATTTTCAGGTATTCTTATTTTATCAGTCCAACCTGAAGCAATAAACCAAGCAATTAATAAAAGTACAGCCTTCAAATTACTTTCCCCCCTATTTAGAATTAATATAATTCCAACGACGACAAAGCAAATACCTATAAAAGAAACCCAAGTATGGCGGTTAAAAAACAGCCTATTGTATAAATCAACGTTGCCATCCCAGTAATCTAAAGTTACAGAATTCAGTAATGTATTAAATAACACAAGTATAAAGCCAAAAATGATAAAAAACTTGTATTTTGATGAAGAAATAACAACTATAACTAACAATACAATGACGGTTAATATACCAAAATATAAAGAATAATCTCCAGATGGCATTAAAGAACCATAAATATATTTTCCTATTGTAGAAAATAGCATTCGATATACGATATAACAAACATCTAAAATATTACGTTCAATAGAGAACATGTCTAATTGATAGCGAGAATACAACATTTGAGATAATTGAATAAAGCTAGCAAATAAAGTGACAAATGTGATTACTTTAAACTTCTTGTCCCCATATATCGCTGAAATACACAGTAGGGGCATTGTCGCAAGTACTGCTGGTTTGGATATCATTAGAAACGGTATTAGCCAGAACCAGTTTGGAGTATTAAAACGACTGTTTAACGGTAATAAAGAGCATACGGTAATGAAAAATGCAGACAAATAGAACACATTTACAAAATTGCTCTCTTCAAAGCCAATGACAAGTAGATTTATTATGCCTATACAAAACCTAAGTACATCTGATTTTATTACTATACGAAATGGAGGCAAGCAAAACACTCCAACTAAAATAGCGCTAAAAATAGAACTTGAATAAGTATAATAATAAGGTGTTATAGATGCATCTAAACCAACAACTCCACCAACAAAGGCAATCAACCTAGACGGTAGTGGTAAATAGCCTGCATCTGTAGATAATAATTGAGTATATAAAGATGGAGATAAAGAATTATGATAATAATTTGTGGCCATTTCAGCCCACATATCACCACCAAAAAACCAATTTGGTAAAGACCAAGCTTGATAAGAGAGATAAATTATTATTGTAAATATAAAAAAAAATTCAGCTCTATATTTATTAAGATTTTTAATGATTATCATAAGTTATGACCTAAATGTAAATTAAAATATTTCCCTAACGGGATTTGTTATAAAATTTTGAGCCTGTGTTACTAGGAAAGATTCTCTTTCCTTTCATATAATCAGTAAATTCTTTAATTTTATCATCTTCCCCATGACGTTCAGGAGAGACTATAAATATCTCAAACCTAATTCACGAAATTATCATAAATACTTTTAGCTAATATAAACGTTGTAAAGTAATCAACCAAAATCCAATCAACTTCCCTGCCATAGTAATTATTGTATTCCGCCTTCAAACGAAGAGAACTTTAAAGCTACATTTTATCACCGTTAATCGGATAAAAACTTAATAATTGGAAAAGAACCATCTAGAAAGAAATCAAATTGTTTTTTATCAAATCAAGTATTCTATACACAATTCAAGGTATCAAAATCAGCAACTTTATTAATTCTATGGGTATAAAATACACTTTAGTCATATGAGATCCCTATAAATATTTATTCAATTCAAAAGAGAAAGATAAGGTTCTTTTTATAAATTTATATATAGATTTAAAGCTCAAATCCCATGCCGATGTTCCATACATACATTCAGAAAATAATGAACCAAGCTTTTTCACTTCTAATCCCACAGCCTTTATAGTGTTATACATAAAAGGTTTAAAGAAAAATCAAAAATAATCTTCCAAGCTTTCATAAAATGAACGGTGAAATATATTAGGTTGAATATTGATATCCCAAAGCCACTTTCTTAATAAAAAATTCAGAAAATGACATTCTTATTGTAAAGAGGTTATCATGAAGAGGTCTTCTATTTATAAGCTCTTTGATATACTTCTTATATTGATGTTCAACTTTCTCGATGAGCTCTAAGGTTCGGATAATATCCTTTGGATCAGTTTACATATCAGCATGTGTGCCCCCCCAAAAAAAGCGCCCCTGTGCAATACCTAACCCTCGAAAAACACCATTAATATAGCCAGAGTTATCTTTAATTAATATTGTACGAGAAAATGGATAACGATCAATAATTACATAAATTATGCTTGTGAATTATCATTAGTGGCATTAAAAATTAATAAATTCAAAACCACTAATCTTATACTTTTAATCATTAGACAAACTAAAATCTTCACGCACCCTTGTTAAATTACGATTATAGGAAAAATCGGCTATAATATCTGTTTTCCATCTATTCTTCATATAATCAACCTCCTTATTGAAACGTTTTATTTTCTCAGGGTTATCCTCTGCACCACGGCTAATTGATTCGTGATGATAAAGTTCTGCATATGGGGTCCATAAATTACGATAACCAATGGATTGGACTTTCAAACAGAAATCAATATCGTTAAAAGCAATAGTTAGATCTTTTTCATTTAACCCATTCACTTCATTAAAGATCTCTTTTTTTATCAATAAACAAGCAGCAGTGACTGCTGAAAGGTTTTGTACTAATTTAAGGCGATAAAAATAACCAGGATGTTCACGAGGAAAATACTTATGTGAATGTCCAGCTACACCACCTAACCCGCAAATAACACCCGCATGTTGAATTGTATTATTAGGGTAATAAAGCATTGCCCCTACACAACCTATATCTTGCCGTTGCGCATGTGAAACCATTTCAGTTAACCATTCAGGAGTTATAACTTGTATATCATTATTAATTAACCCAATGATATGCCCCTTTGCTTCTTTTACTGCAAAATTATTAATAGCAGAATAATTAAATGGAAATGGATAACGAAGGACGGTCACTTTGTCATGCAGCTTAAGCTCTTCAAAATACGCTAAGGCCGTTAAATCATTAGAGTTATTATCCACAAGAATAATTTCATAATTTAAATAGGTAGTTTTTTCCAATATAGAGTCAATCGCTTGCTTAGTAATTTCGTAACCATTATAAGTAGGTATAATAAGCGAGACTAAAGGTTCGTCTGATAATTGCCAATTTACTTTATAAATATTCGCATGTTTACCTTGTTGTACGGTTACTTTTTCACCCAATACATTAAAGTGATCCTGTAAAGCTTTTATACCAACATCTGTGGTATAAGATTTCTCAGTAGAAGCTAATGCTGTTGAGCCTTCAACCATACGCCAGTGGTAAAGTACTTTAGGGATATGTACAATATTTTCATGATTAATCTCACGAGAGTAACGCAACAAAAGATCAAAGTCTTGACTACCTTCGTACCCTATACGGAAACCACCAATCTTTTTGACTATATCAACTCTATAAACACCTAAATGAGACACGTAATTTTGACTATATAGTAAATCTAAATTCCAACTAGGCTTAAAATGAGGGTCACTTCTTTTCCCTTGCAGATCAATTTTGTCTTCATCACTATAAATAAACTCAACATTATCACGGCTATTAATAGCATTAATAACAAAAGCCAGAGAATGCTTGTGTAACTCATCATCATGATCAAGTAATGCAACCCACTCACCAGTCACTAGCTCCAATGCACTATTTGTCGCGGCTGAAATGTGTCCATTCTTTTTTCGACATATAATTTTAATCCGCTTATCTTTTCTTTGGTACTCTTCTAGAACATTTATGACGTCAGGGTTAGTCGATGCATCATCCGCAATACACAACTCTAAATTTTTATATGATTGATTCAATACTGATTCAATACATAACCTTAAAATTTTTATTTCAGGATTATAAGTTGGTATCACCACAGATATTAAAGGTTGATTCATTGTAGGTAACAATGTCATTACATTTTCTGCATCTAACTCTTCTTGCTCCTGGTGATGCATCAACCAAGCTTGATAGTCTAAAGGTCGTTCAGAGATAGATCCTTTATTATTTTTAATTTTTCTGATTTTATTAAAAACACTTTTAGGACCTTGTTTCATTAATATTGGAATAGCTCGACGCAATCTCGCTGAAAAACCTCCTGCAATCGGGTTAAATAGATGGGAGATTAATGGTGAGCGATGATTAAGAATAGCTTGAATCCCTTTCAAGTCACCACGAACTACCCGTGCAATCATTCGCAAAGGCATAGTGATTCGCATTGATGTAGAATTAACTAACTGAGCTAGTTGAAATTCAGCTTCTACTCTTGCATTTTCAGCTTCTACTCTTGCATTTTCAGCTTCTACTCTTGCACTTTCAGCCTCAATTTTAAGGTTTTCTGATGTTTTACATTCCAACTCAAAAGCTTTATTTTCTAATGAAACAGTTTCCATTGCATCATGATATAAGTTCATAATGTTCATCCACGAATTATCTGTAGCTGTAGATTTTACTATTGGGCAACTAAGAGAATTGGAATCATTTCCAATAATCCAAAATGCTCGATAACAATCCCCGCCTGAATCTTGTGCATGTAAATATTGATTATAATGTAAATTTAGCAATTCAAATGCTTCATGAAAGCGATGGTCAGCGGACTCCATATAATGCATTTTCATTAATGACTCCCACCACTCAAGTTTGCCGCATTGAAAAGAATGAAATGGAATAGATAAGTCTTCAATTATTCCATTTACATAATCGAAAGTTGGTAAGCCTTCATCAAAATGCTCTTTTAACCAAGGATGTTCCATTCCATGAAACTTCAAAAAAACATCGTTAGCAACCCTTTCACTTTTTGTAGTTTTTCCGTCATTATCTATTGGGCACGCCAAAATAAAAGCTTTACTAGAGACTCGGGTACATTCAGTAATAACTTTCTGTCTTTTATCTTCTGGAACATGCTCCAAAACATCTAATGAGATGACAAAATCAAATTCTCCATCAGAAAAAGGTAAATTAGAGGCATCAGCTTTTATAAATTTAATATTATTAGTAATCGGTTGGTCATTGATATCTGAAAATGTAATGTCTGCGTCAGGTAAGTAACTGATTAAATTGTAATGTCCATTAGCACCTATTTCTAAAACTGTAATTTTTGATTCATCATGAAAACTAGATATAATTTTAGTTACCGTGGAATAACGCTGAAACTGATCAAAAATATGATTATAATTACTCATGATATAACTTCCCAATTGTGTTCAATATATATTAACCCTTCGCTTACATAATCAGATACTACTTGAAACTCTTCTACCATTGTAAGGTAATCTAATGTAACTAGACCTTTATTTGTAAAAACACCAATATCAAAGCTAAATGTTCCTGGTAATAAAGGTAAAACAGGAATTTTATAACAAATTTTATGTTTTCCCTTTGTATTAGGAATATCAATACCCTCTAAAAATGTATTTGGCCCAAAGATATACTTTCTATCAGCTGTATAAATCGCTATGCCAATTAACAAACCATCAACGACATCATCTGATATTTCATACTCAACAGTTAAGTTTATAGGGTCTTTAGGCTCTAAAATGGTTCGGTCAAGCTCTGATGATATAATTCTAACTGGTAATTCAGAACTTATAGACTGGCATTCGGGAATCGACCCAATAGTTTCTTCATCCACACTCATAAAGTCTTTATATTGGTCACAGATAGCGGAAGAAGTTCCATTACCTTTAACTTTTCCTTTATCTAGCCAAATTGCTTTATTACAAAAGCGCTTAACCTGTTCAGGAGAGTGTGAAACAAAGAAAATAGTGGTCCCTTTCTCCTTCATATCTTCCATATGCTGCAAACATTTCATTTGAAATCGAACATCACCAACAGCTAAGGCTTCATCTATGATTAAGATATCTGGATCTGTATGCACTGCTACAGCAAAAGCTAAGCGAACATACATTCCAGAAGAATATGTTTTTACTGGTCTATGAATAAAATCGCCTATGCTAGCAAAAGCTAATATATCTTCATATTTATTATCAATCTCAATTTTGCTCAACCCTAGAATCGAGGCATTCATATAGACATTTTCTTTGCCACTAAAATCAGGATTAAATCCAGCCCCTAACTCTAATAACGCAGCAACTCGACCATTAACTTGCACTTGACCTGATGTCGAGGACAATGTTCCTGTAAGCAATTGCAGTAACGTAGATTTACCTGCTCCATTATGACCGAGAATACCAACTGAATCCCCTTTTGTGACATTAAAAGAAACGTCTTTTAATGCAGAGAACTCTTGATAAAATTGTTTTTTCCCACGCCATAGCATTTGCAGTAAACGATCTTTTGGGTGTTCGTATATATGGTAAGTCTTGGTTAGATTATTTACCTTAATTGCAATATCAGAGCACATCTGCAAATCCTTTTCTTGTTTTTTGAAACCAGGAAAAACCTAAATAGGCAACTAGTAAGCTAGCCGTATAGGCAATCAATAAATTAGACAGAGATGGGTAAATGCCAAAAATAATTACAGCTCTAGCTTCTTCAATAAAGTAAGCGAGAGGATTTAACATTAACCAGGGTTGCATACTTTCAGGAAGAGCGGATAGAGGAAAAAAAAGTGGAGAAGTAAACATTAGTACAGTTGTCAGGATACCTACTAATTGCCCAAGGTCGCGGATATAAACACCAGAAGCAGCTAAAAACCACGACAATCCAGCAAGTGAAAGTAAAAATGGTGCAACTACAATTGGAAGCAAAAATATCGTCAATGGAATGTAACCTAAAACAAAATATTCAGCTACGAGAAGCACTACAAGGCTAATCATTGCATGAAAAATTGTATTACCTAAAACAACCCAAGGCAATATTTCTAGTGGAAAGACTATTTTCTTAACATAACTTGCATTTGATATCATCAAAGTTGGAGAGCGGGTAAAACATTCTGCAAAAATATTAAAGATGATCATCCCTGCAAATAAAATCACAGCAAACTCACCTTGACCTCCATTTAAATCTGAATCCCATTTGGCTTTAAAAACAACTGAAAATACAAATGTATAAACAATTAACATTAATAATGGATTGAAAAAAGACCATGCTAACCCAATCATAGAGCCTTTATATCGACCAATAATTTCTCGATAAGTCATTTGTTTAATCAACTCTTTATAAGCCCAAGCACTTAAGAACATGCTGATAATGGAGGTTGAATGCGGGTTTTTGCTTGTCATAAATATTTTTACCAATTATATATTTAGCTTAATTACACTTAACTACTTAAAGTAAGGTGAATTTTTAAAAAGAAAACCATTGATATCTTTAGCTGACAATTCAACCTCACCAGCAGATATAGGCCACTCAATACCAATTTCAGGATCATTCCAAAGAATTGAAATTTCACTAGAGGGATCGTAATAATTTGTACATTTATAAACAAACTCTGCTTCATCACTAGTAACAAAGAAACCATGGGCAAAACCTTCTGGCACCCAAAGCTGACGTTTATTTTCTTCAGAAAGATAAACACCTACCCATTGACCAAAGGTTGCTGAATCTTTTCTTAAATCCACAGCTACATCAAAAACTTCACCTGAAATAACACGCACTAACTTACCTTGTGTATTTTCAGTTTGATAATGTAAACCACGCAAAATACCATTTTTAGACTTTGAATGGTTGTCTTGAACAAAACGCGTTGGTTTTCCAGTGACTAACCCTTCAAACTTTGCTTGATTCCATGTTTCCACAAAAAAGCCACGCTCATCGCCAAACACAGCTGGCTCAATAATCTTTACATCGGGTATTTTTGTATCGATAACTTTCATAATTAACTCTTTCTACTCTTTATATGCGCTATGGTTACCCAAGGCTAATTTCCAATCACTGGCATTAATAACAATTTATTACTAATTAATGTGGTATTTAATTTTAAATTTGAAGGACGTTTAGCGAGTGTTGGGTAATCTGCAGTAGTAATTGAATTTACCTTTGGTGACTTATTTATTTCACTTTGTTCAACCGCTTTATCAAAAATAGTTTGATTAAACTGACTCCAACTTACATGCGGAAAGCATTATACATAAAATGTAAAAGTTTAATACCTAGATTCGCATAATAAATACAAAGAAAACGCAATAAACACTAAGACTGATGAAATATAAAAATATTTTCTGCATTGACATTTCTTTTTAGAATCTTGAATTCAAGTAATAAGTGCAATCGTTTATGCAGCCACCAATATTGTTGACTGCCCAGTAAATAATTCATGAGGTGTTTTATAACCTCGTGTCTTTCTTGGACGGTGGTTGAGCTTATTAACGACCGCCTGTATTTCTTCCTCACTCAGCATCATAAAGTCAGTTCCTTTAGGAAAATAACACCTAAGTAACCCATTAGTATTTTCATTTATCTCTCGTTCCCAAGAGGAGTAAGGGTGAGCAAAATAAACGTCAGCTTCTAATGCTTTACCGATACGTTCATGTTGAGCAAACTCTTTACCATTATCTCATGTGATAGTGTGAACACTCCCTTTTAAATGCATCATGCATTCAATAAGTGCATTAGCTGTAATCTCTGCATGTTTGCTTTCGATACGCTTTACAACGGTAAATAAAGTCTTTCTTTCAACCATGGTAACGAACGCATTTTTACGTCCTTTACCAATAACAGTATCACCCTCCCAATCACCAATTCGGCACTTGCTATCAACTATTTCTGGTCGTTCATCAATACTAATACGATTGACTAGTTGTCCTCGTCTATCGTAACTTCCATATCGTTTTTATATTTCTTACATGCACGAGTCAGTTTCTTGTATAAATGACCTCCGCTCGCTTTATCTTGATAAATATAACGATAGATACTCTCGTGATGTAATTTTATTCTCTCTTCTAAAGCGAGGCGACCCGTTATTTTCTCGGGCGTTAAGTCCTGAGATAATAAATCGTCAATCCAGCGCTTAACGTCACTGGTTATTTTTATCGCTTTATTTGCCGTTATACGTCGATGAAGCATTAAACGCTGAGCTTGTTTCGGGCGATAACCTTTAAGCCCTTTATTGCGCTTTAATTCCCTCGATATTGAGGAAGCAGAGCGTCCCAGTATATTAGCAACCTCTTTTTGATTGTGATTTGCTTTAATTAACGCATAAATCTGATATCGTTCTTCTTGTGTCAGCTGTTTGTAGTTCATTAGCAATTTCCTTTGGCGAGAAAATGGCGAACTATAACAGCTGACCATCTAATCTAAGAAATTGCACTTATTATGCGAATCTAAGAATCTAAGTTCCTAATAAAACCTTTATAATATACTTACAGATGTAATCTTACCGCTATACATATCAGAAGATATTCACAGCACCAATAACCCTTATGACCAGCGAGCAACGTTATAATGTTTTGTACAAATTAAATCAAATTCAATCTGCTCTTTATCTAAATAGGCTTTATAATATTCAATATCATCATCTCGGCCTTGTAGTTCAGGTGAGACTAAACAAAGCTTAAATCCATTTTCTTTAAGTATATTAAAAGATAAATTATCAAGTGGCAGCTTACTAAAACAATCCACCCAAACCCACTTAACACGACCTTTCATTGCAAGAACGGTATCTAAACCTTCATATTCAGAAAAGCGAATAGCACAGTTATGTTCACCTTGCAGTGCTAAAAAGTGAATCATTGGGAATGAGCTGTCTAAGAAGAAATAGTCGCTAATGTTGTATTTTTTTAATAATTCTAAAACACGAAATTCAATACGTTCGCTCTTTATATTTAAAATCATTAAGCCATGTTCGTATTCCTTCAAGTAATCTTCAAATAATTCACCACCGACAAAAGGGTCATGCTCAAGCACTAAATCATTACCATAATCACGGAGGTCAAGTTCGACACCATATTCTTTTGGTAGAGCGATTAGCTCTTCCACTTTATTAATTCGATGTGCGATAAACTTCATTATAATTGCCTCTTAAGCTGAAAACTAAACTGTAAAGTACGTTTAATAAATTTCCATTTTGCGCCTAGCCCATCATTCCAAGAACTTTCACCATGAATACGCTCAGGGAAAACAACGTCAAAACGAATTGCTTTTAAGTTTTCTTTTTTTGCTTGATACAAAACGTATAAATCTAAACTAAAATCTAAGGGAGCGGCATCTTTCCATTTAGCATAGAACTCTTTGTGAAATAGATTCGGTTGTGCATTAATATCCCAAAGCTTACAACCCATATAAACTGACTCGAACAAACTCATACCACTTGTAAAAAATTGATCGAAAGCACTGCGACCTTTCCGATCACCTTTTATAAAAAGGTTTTCAGTGGAATTATTTTCTTCAATTATACTTAGCGCTTTGATTACATCATTTGGATCTGTTTGCATGTCGGCATGTGTCCAGCCAATAAATTCGCCATCAGCCTGCTTAAGACCGCTTAGCACTCCAAAACCATAGCCTTTGTTTTCTTTAACGTTAACTAGTTTTGCAAAAGGATATTTATTAATTAATTGAACAAAAACCGATTGACTATCATCGGTTGATCCATTATTTACCAAAATCACCTCAATGTCCTCGCGTTTAATAACCTCCTCGAAGCGTGATAAAATAAGAGGGATATTTTTAGACTCGTTATAACAAGGAACAACGATTGAAAGTTTCATATTGTTTGCCCTTCGGTTTTTTTTGTAAACACAAAGTATTTCATGCCCAAGAAGTTAAGCACAGTGCTGGTCGCAGTTGCGGCTAAAAATGCAAAAGCAATTGAATATTCAAATTGAATAAATGTTAAACTAATTCGATTAATTAAAACGTTAATACCAAAGGTGCTTGTATACAAAACGATAAAACGTATTAATTCACTATTAGATTTTGAAGTTTGCTCAAAGGTCCAAATTTTATTAGCGGTATAAGCTAAAATTGAACCTGATATAAACCCAATAGCTTTTGCTACATCAACATCTATTACAAATCTTAATAGCTGATAAACCAGTAAGTCGGTAACGACTGCTCCAATACCAGTAACAATAAAACGACCTAGTTGTTTATTCATATTTGTTATTTATGCTCTTGTTTAAAATCAAAAAAACGATCATTTAACGTTTGCATTTTTTCAGGATTAACTGTCGGATCTTTAAACACATCATAAGGATGATCTTTTGTTTTATGGAAAAAACTCTGCCAATATTCGAAGGTTCTATAATCATCTGGAGTGCCCCAGCAGATATAAGAGTCAACTTCAAATACAACAACGTTTTTACCCTGCCCTACTAAAACATCCATTAAACTATCGACATAGAACTCACCATTAACACGAATATTTTTTTCAGTTAGCTCTTTAAGGGCGGCATCAAACATTTGTTTTTCGCGAATAAAGAACGTACCAACTACTGCATGATCATTTCCAGGATTATCACTAACCGCATTTTTAACACTAACTCCAATGGCTTTTTCGCCTTGGGTATTTACCCAGCCATACATTTGAGGGTTATTAATTGCAGAAGAATGATTTTTAAATGTCCAAATAATAGCGTCAATTGATTTATCATCAATTAAGCTCTGGTACTTTTCACTATTCCACAACATGCCATTATCACAAGCAGCAATTAATAATGGAGTTTTGTCATCGATATTTTTTAAACCAAGCTCACAAGTTATCGCCTGACCTTCTGTCACACCATCAATTTTGGTGATCAGTGCATTTGGATCTTGAGCTAACAATGCTTGATCAATTTGATATTCGTCACAATGAGTTTGTTGAACTACATAAGCATTCATTTCGCTCTTTGGTAAGTATGCATTGGCTTGAATAATCATAGGTTTACCCGAGACATCAATTAATGGCTTTGGATCAGCGTAGCCTTCTTTAACGAAGCGGCTACCAGCACCAGCTAATGGGATGAGTGTTAGACTATTTGCTAACGGCAGGAATGTTTTTTTGGGTTCCATCACTTGTTTGAAGTAGTTTGACCAACCTAAGTATTCTTCTACATCTTGAGGTGTCCCCCACTGTAACATGTGTTGCACATCATAGATCGAAACACTTAAGCCATCCTCAACCATGAGGTTATATATCAAACTAACGTAATATTCACCTTTAAGATTAATGTCTTTTTCCATCAGTAAATTAAAGTATTTTTTAACAAATTCACCACGGCGAAAATAATAGGTCCCATTTGAGGCAAACTCTTCCATACGATTATCTGTAAATGGTTCTTTCTCTTTTATCTCTTGCATCCACTGTACTTCATCACGCATAAATGCATAATTAGTACTACCTAACATGTGGGGGTGAAAACGCTTGTATGCTGGGATAGCGCCATCTGCTTTACGAACACGGCAGTGATTCAAAAAGTCATTGTAGTCCCAATAGGTTCCAAAGTCGCAATAGTTAACAATCACCTCTTCCTCGTCGTCAATACGATCAATAATTTGAGAAACTGCAAATACAGGTCCTAGCTTATGTGGCGCAATAGACAATACGTCTCCACTTGGCGCAATACGCTCAAGAGTTTCACGCATATGAGTGTTATCTAAATGAGTCTGATTACAAATAAAGGTGAATTTAGTTTCGCCAGGGAACAAACCGACAACATATTCTATGATGGGTTTACCATCAATTTCAATTAATGGCTTTGGATACTCATAGCCGGCATCGATAAATCGTTTTCCAATGCCTGACATCGGTATAATAACATGCATATAATTATCCTTTATTTATATATTTTGTCTAAATTTTTCAGCTTCCCAATTATTCAGATATGCGAGCTCATCCATTTCAAGGAAATTCACGTTTGAATAGTTAGGTGCTAGAGTCATTAAATGAAACTTTAAGACTTCTTCAATTTCTTTTGCCTTTTTAATGTTTTTCGAAATCAGAAAAATCAGCTCCCCAAAAATAATGATCTTAGGCAACTCGGAGTATTGTGAAAAATAATTATTAATTTCACCAAGCTCGTCTAAATCAATAATTTCTACTGCATTGATACCGCAGTAAACCAATTTGTCAGGACAAAACGTTGGTACAAAAAACAAACTCTTATTAGCCGCTAATAACTCATTGATAATTAAATCTTCTGATAAATAAGCTATATTATTTGAAGGCTCGATGTGATTAACAATATTTGAAATTTTAGAAACCTTCTTATAACGACTCATATCAATGCTTAAGAACTCCTCGATTTTATTAACGACATACTCGGTTAGTATTCTAATATCATCTACATTGTCAGACGTAACAATCAACCCATGGTTTTGAAGGAAAATGATTTTAGGGGGCTCAGAAAAGGTATTTATAGCGTCGCGTAATACTGTTGCTAACTCGATCCCAGGAGTTTCATATTCCACCAAAGCAATATCGTCATTTTTAAAAATTTCATTTAATAACTCTCTCCAATTTTTCTGGATCACAATCATATTTACAACAACGGGGTGTGTATGCAGGGTATATTTCATTAATATCGAATGTAAGAGAGTTTCAATTGAGGGCCGATTCACTTTATCAATTGTTGCTTTTGTTACTAGAGATGCGGTTACTGTTTCGCGCTCTCGTTTATCCACTAATTTAGATAATTCAGAGGAACCTAAAATTGCTGCAGTTTCATTAGTAAGAACAGTTGAATATCCATTATCAAGTTCAACATCTGATAATAAGAACCCAGATGCCTTAATTAACATTGTATTGTCATTTAGCTTTACAGATGAATTACCTCCTCCTGCTTGCACCAGATCGAAACGCTCACCTGCGTATTTAGAGATACTTACTAGATCATTTAACTCATTCATTAATCATCTTCCCTAGTGTTTTGAAACATTGAAACTCTTGAATTAATTCACTTTCGATATTTTCTTTCTTATTATCTTTATTTAACCAGAAAGATTTAATCCCTAATGCGCTCGCACCTAAAATATCTTTACTATAGTTGTCACCAATCATACAAACATCTTCTACATTCAAATTTAATTTTTTCAATGCCAACATAAACATGTAAGGGTGAGGTTTTTCCCTTCCTGCCTCTTCACTCGTTACTAAGTGAGTTGCATATTTATATAAACCCAACTTTTCTATTTTTCTATGTTGAATGTGTGCAGTCAGATCCGTAACCAAACAAATTGGCACTGCGTGGCAGGAGTCTAAAAAATTAATGACTCCATCAAATGGTTCCATTGCGCAAAGGAAAGTATCCCAGTATGCATTATAAATATTCAATGCTAAATTCATGCTATTAAAATTCAGTAATTCAAGCATTCGCTGTATATAAAGCAGCCTATTATGAGAAGAGGCAGTTTCAGCCAATTCACTATTAATTTGAGACCTAGCCTGAGAATATGCATTCTTAATTGTTACTCTCTGGAGGCTAGTTGCATCCTGTGTTGACTGTAGCAACTTTTCTAATGACTTTTTGTGAACAATATTATAGTCATATAGAGTGTGGTCTATGTCTAACAAAAAACCTTTATATCTCATTCTGTTTACCTTTCATTATTTCACTTAGAGAAAGTAGCGTAATAAGTTGGATAAGTCCCTTATATCCACTTAACCATTCATGGTTGTGATCAATTATTTCATTGAGATTCAGAATGTAAGTATCTGCAACACTTTTAAAGTCAATTGACGGTTCACTTTCAAAGATAATAGATTGTGTTGTTAAGTCTTCATTATAATCCCATTCGAAACTTGTATTAACCTCTTCTAATATATACTCGAAATGAATGTTCGCATCAAAAGTAATTTTTAGACCAAGTTTTATTTCAGCATTCGCATTTCCTACTTTAAATTCATTGACTGGATAGTATTTAATAATCAAATTCGCAAACTGCTTTTGTGGATAAATATACTTTTCCGTATCTTCAACACGTTTATTAATCTGTTCTAATATTTTTTCTATAGTATATCCCCTCGTTGCGATATCTCTTACTATCTTCCAATGCCGCCTTAGGTTTTCATCGGTATCGATGTATATTTTTAAATCAGTATTTTTACGTATGCTAGGCAAGTAAAAAGGATGCAGCCCTGATAATGAGATAAATTTTTTGGGGCTTATATTTTTTGGCGTTGTAAACTTACCAGTATGATGATCATAATCAGACCTTTTAATTTTTTTATCATGTTTTAAGTCAAAAATAGCATTTGCTTGATTGTGGATATGGTTGGCTTTTGGATTTAAATGTGTAAATTCATTCCAATTATGACTTCCTCTTTCCCATTTATGCTCTCCATCACCTTCGAGCATCAGCAATCGATTACCCAATAGCAATGAAATGTCCTGCAAAAGCGACGTTTTACCAACACCACTATCTCCCCCAATACCAATAACTACGTTGGTAATTTTTTTATATACATTATTACTTTTTATTCCATACTTATAAAACGTAAACAAAATCGCAGCTAGAGAAAATTCAAGGAGAGTGAAACTTAAATTTATTAAATGATCATTACTAATCTTTATGTCAACAATTTTATCGATAAAGATGATATCTGCAGGTCCCGCCTTGAAAAAAACAATAAAAAAGACAAGATAGAAAATACTTAATAGTGAATACAATAAGTAAGCTTTAATAGTATTACTATTAATAACGTATATAGAAATAAAAGGCACTATCCAGACATACCATCCCGGTGAAGGCGCGACAAAATAAATGGTGGCAGAAAACAAAATCCCAAGGTAAGCATATAAAAGATCTACGTTAACCTTTTTTTGATTATATAAATGGCCCAATATAACTAAAATAGAGAATATTGGTAAAAATACCTTTAAGCTCCCGATTTGAAAGTACGAGTCAAATAATAGAGATTGTTGTTTATTTAAAAGCACCATATTCAAAAAACCATCATTAAATAAATACGGAAAATCGAAGAATAATAAAACGAAACATGCAATCAAAACATAGCGTATAGCCAAGTTAAAAGAGGCCCCTTTATGTATATAAATGAATAAGAGGGGAATAGCTAAAAACACATGGGTCTTAGTTGCTATAGCAAGACCTAAAACCAAAGCGGAAAGGTCCAATTTCGATTTTATTAATAAGTAAATAGAATATAAAACCATTGAAGTAGGAATAATATCTAGCTGAGAGTGTATATATGTTGAATAGAAAATAATTGGATTTAAAAAATAAAATATTATTACTAGGGTATGGCGGTCTTTGAATAAACGAAGTAATACACAGAAAATAACTATATCTGAAATGAATAATGGTAACTTAAAAAATAAGTTAACTATGTATATATTATTAATATCAAAGAAGGATATGGGGTAGGTAAAAACACTCAATATATAAAGCATTAAAGGATGATAAGGGAATGCTTCTATATTTAAATTATATTCGAAATAATACTGCCATGTATTCGCATCTACATTAATAAATATTTTTACAAATGGTAAAAATAAATCTTGACTATATGATGAAGAGAAAAGTACTAAGGTTAATAATTTTGCAAAAATTATAAAAATAAAAGTGACTTTCTCTTTATAACTAATCAAGTTATTTTGCATTGCTTATAACATCCTATTTTTAACATAATAAACACACCTTGATACTTAATTTTACCCATAAGTATGAAAAGTACGTAATCAACGGCTGTAACTAAAGAACTCAGAGTTCTTAAATTAATTATTGCCAAATTGACCTTTCACATTGATCGCCAATATGTTCTCATAATTAACTAATTGCGATTGTATCTAAAATATTTTTTAGCTTAGGCCACATTTGAGTAGTGAGTATTAATCGAGGCATAGTGTTTACGTGTATTTATTTTTACTAAGTGAATTGTATAATCTTCATTACACATGATTTAAAGAATGAGCTACTCCACTTACCCTATAAAAGAATAATTTCAGATAGCTTTTTACCAACCGCATCTTTCTCCGAAAGGATCGGTTCTATATTAATAGGCCAATCTATCTTTATAGACTCGTCATTCCAAAATAAAACGTGCTCAGCGCTTGACTTGTAAAAATCAGTGCATTTGTAAACAAACTCAGCAGTTTGACTTGTCACATAAAAACCATGCGCAAAACCTTCTGGTACCCAAAGTTGACGTTTATTTTCTTCAGACAGGTACACACCAACCCATTGACCAAATGTTGATGAGTTTTTACGTATATCAACTGCAACATCAAAAACCTCCCCTGAGATAACACGCACTAACTTACCTTGAGTATTTTCCGTTTGGTAATGTAGCCCACGTAAAATGCCTTTTTTAGATTTTGAATGATTATCTTGTACAAACTTTGTTGGTTTACCAGTCACTAGCTCTTCGAACTTTTGTTGATTCCAGGTTTCCATAAAAAAACCTCTTTTATCACCAAAAATAGCGGGTTCAATAATTTTCACATCTGGAATTTTTGTTTCAATAACTTTCATGATTAACTCGTTCTATTATTTATATGCATTGATATTACTAAGCGCTAATTTCCAATTACTTGCATTAATACCAAATTTTTCAGTTATTAAGGCAGTGTCTAATTTTGAGTTTTCTGGACGTTTCGCTGGTGTTGGATAATCAGCGGTAGTAATCGAGCTAATAGTTGGATTTTTATTCAACTCACCTTGCTCAACTGCTTTATCAAAAATAATTTGAGCAAACTGGCTCCAACTTACATGTGGCAAACCGGAGAAATGATAAATTCCAAATTTATTATTCTCTCCATCATATATAGACTTTGCTATAGTAATTAATGCAGAAGCTATATCACCAGCATAAGTCGGCCCACCAAACTGATCTCCTACGATGCCTAATGTATCGTGAGTATTAGCCAAACGTAACATTGTTTTAACAAAATTATTACCATGCTCACCAAATACCCACGCAGTTCGTAAAATAATATTGCGAGGGCAAGCTGCAATAATAGCTAACTCCCCAGCTAATTTACTTTCACCGTATATGCTTTGAGGCGATGTAATATCTGATTCATTGTAAATACCTTTTTTATCTCCAGAGAAAACATAGTCTGTAGATATATGAAGTATTGCCGCATTAGATTCCGCAGCAGCTTCCGCTAAAAATCTTGGACCATCACGGTTAATCGCATAAGAGAGCCCAACTTCATTTTCTGCTTTATCTACTGCGGTATGAGCTGCAGCATTAATAATTACATCAGGTTTAAAAGCCATGACAGCATTTTTAACTGCAATTTCATTTGTTATATCTAGCTCAATACGGCCTACAGCCAAAACCTCGGCAATGGGTTTTAATTGATCAACTAAACAATGGCCTACTTGTCCGTTCCTACCAGTTACCATTACTCTCATTCTAGTCATATTTATCTTGCTCATTTTAATAAACCAGCTAGATATTTTCCATAATCATTTTTTAACATTGGCTTAGCTATTTCAGCTAATTGTTGACCACTCAGCCAACCATTACGCCATGCTATTTCTTCAAGGCAAGCTACTTTCATCCCTTGCACATGCTCAATTGTTTGAACGAATGAAGAAGCTTCATGAAGACTCTCATGGGTTCCTGTATCAAGCCAAGCAAAACCACGCCCTAGTAATTCTACATTTAGCATACCATCTTCTAAATAAGCTTGATTAAGTGAAGTTATTTCTAATTCCCCTCGTTCAGATGGGAGCACATTTTTAGCTAATTCAACAACGCGATTGTCATAAAAATACAATCCAGTGACTGCGTAATCCGATTTCGGTTTCAGAGGTTTTTCTTCAATTGATAACGCCCGCATATTTTTATCAAAATCAACAACACCAAAGCGCTCAGGATCTTTCACCTGATAGCCAAAGACTGTGGCGCCAGTTTCTTTACTAGCAGCATTAGCGAGCGTTTGGCTAAATGAGTGGCCATAAAAAATATTATCCCCCAGCACTAAACAAACACTATCACCACCAATAAAGTCTTCACCGATGATGAAGGCTTGTGCCAAACCATCAGGTGAAGGCTGAATAGCATACTCAAGGTTTATGCCATAATCAGATCCATCCCCTAATAAACGGCGGAAACTTTCATTATCATCGGGAGTCGTAATAACTAAAATATCTCTAATACCTGCTAACATTAATGTAGATAGAGGATAATAGATCATAGGCTTATCATATACAGGCAATAACTGTTTTGATACACCGCGTGTTAAAGGATAAAGACGGGTACCTGACCCTCCAGCTAAAACAATACCTTTCATTTATTTCTCACTTGTATTTGATGTTCCAAGGCGTTCAAAACTATATGAGCCATCAAGTACGCGACTCCACCATTGTTTGTTATTCAAATACCATTCAACAGTTTTACGGATACCAGATTCAAATGTTTCTGCTGGTTTCCAATCAAGCTCTCGTTCTATTTTCGATGCATCAATTGCATAACGAACATCATGTCCAGGACGGTCCGTAACATATGTAATAAGATCTTCATATTTAATTATATTGGGAAGTTTATTAGGTACTAATTCATCTAGTAAAGAGCATATTGTTTTGACAACTTCAATATTCGCTTTCTCATTATGACCACCAATATTATAGGTTTCACCAATTTCACCTTTTGTAACAACAGTATAAAGTGCAGATGCGTGGTCTTCAACATATAACCAATCGCGAATTTGCAACCCGTTGCCATAAACAGGTAATGCTTTCCCATCCAATGCATTTAAAATAATCAAAGGTATTAATTTTTCAGGAAAATGATAGGGACCATAATTATTAGAGCAATTAGTTACAATTGTTGGAAAACCGTAAGTACGTAACCAAGCCCTAACTAAATGATCACTTGATGCTTTAGAAGCGGAATATGGGCTTGAAGGTTCATAAGAAGTTGTTTCAGTAAATAAGTCATTTGTACCTTCAAGATCACCATAAACTTCATCTGTTGATATGTGATGAAAACGAAATCCTTCTTTACGAGAGGCTTCTAATTGATTCCAATAATACCTAGCAGCTTCAAGCATAGTGTAAGTACCAATAATATTAGTTTCAATAAAATCAGCAGGTCCATCAATTGAGCGATCGACATGGCTTTCAGCAGCAAGATGCATTATTAGATCAGGCTGATAATCGGAGAAAACTTTATCTAAGGCTGTTCGGTCACAAATATCAGCTTGAATAAAAGTATAACGTTCATTAGCTTCAACTAACTTTAAAGACTCTAGATTACCTGCATAGGTTAATTTATCTAAATTAATAACACTATCATTTGTATTCTTAATGATATGTCGAATAACGGCAGAACCTATAAATCCTGCACCACCTGTGACTAAAATTTTCATCTTTCTATTAACCTTTCATTTTATTCGTAATATAAATACTTGAGGAATTATTCAAATAATAAAGGCTAATAAGCACTTAAAATAGTATTCCCTAAAAATAGCATTTTAAATTGATAACATTTTATAGACTCTAAAAGTCTTTCTTTAATTACTTTAAACTTCACTCAAAATTTACTATCTAAATATGCTTTATCTAGCTGTACAGCCAAAATAACACCTATTATATTCAAAGCTGCAGTCTATCATATATATTTAGATTTTATGAAGTCACTTATCATCATTATTATTTGATTTGTAAACAGTTAAAATTATTAATAATTTTATCAATACAACAAATTTTACTAACTACTTTTTTATTTACATAAATTGATATCAGATTATTACATTGATTCAGTTCAAAGTAATTTACTTTCTATCTTATAAATAAAAAATTGCATTATTATGCGAACCTAGATGTAATCTATTATTAAAGATAGACATTCGCTTACTGCTCCACTCTGCTAGTAATAATAAAGTGTGCAATCCTTTACTTTCATTTGTATAATTTACGCCTAATAACCATTCATTTTCCATATAAGCTCACTCCTAATGATAAAACGTACTTTTACTGCTCCTTGGCCTGATTATGAACTGATTGATGCGGGTAATAATCAGAAACTCGAACGTTGGGGTGACGTTGTTACGATCCGTCCTGAAATGAATGCTTATTTTGAGCCTATTTTATCTAAAAAAGACTGGTTAGCTAAAGCGCACTTTGAGTTTATTGAAAGTAGTAGCAGTGCTGGCGAGTGGAAATCATTGCAAGGTGATTTAGCACATGATTGGCAAATCACTTTTAATAATATCACTATCAATTTACACCTGACTAAGTTTAAGCATGTT